>Ga0302193_10000143_pt1 | contig 63790 bp, 81 predicted proteins | sample II_Bog_E3_3_FD_200228 | JGI IMG/M metagenome (GOLD analysis project Ga0302193, IMG submission 200228) | Peat permafrost microbial communities from Stordalen Mire near Abisko, Sweden - II_Bog_E3_3 | ecosystem: Environmental > Terrestrial > Soil > Wetlands > Peat | place: Sweden: Abisko...
GCGGCAACCGTCTCGAATTGTAGAATTTTCATTATTTTCTCCTGGGCGGTGGGTTACACATAAATCTGCGTATCGATCTCTTTTAGCGGGTGCTCGATGGGCTCCTCAGCCAGCTTCTCATGCGCTTCGCTCATTTCGGCTCCTTGGTTGTGGAGAGAGCGGCGCGGACAGTATCAGCAGCCTTGACGTGCCCGGAAAATGCGTTGGGGCCGTCGTCCTTGGCCATCGATTTAGGCAAGTACGGCAGGATGCATTCAAGCGCCTTCCGCAGAACCTCATTCTTGGCGCGCAGGGCGGCGATCTCAGCAATCGCACGATCCATCGTCTTGCAGGCTTCGTCTATATTGGTCATAGGCCGGGCTCCTTGGGGGTTGGGGGCAGCGGGAGGGGTTGCCAATGGGTTGGGTTCGGGACGCCAGATGCGCGGCCACCGGCAACCACCTGACCGTCTCGCCACATCCCTCCCGACCACACGGCCCACCTAATGCTTCCCGTCCTGTCGCACGCGATTAGTACGGGCTCGCCATCCTTCGGCGCGGTCTCTATCGGCCTCCACTCCCCCGCCTTGGTCGCGGAGGGAAGCGGGAGGGCTCGGATGGCGGCGGCCATATTCTCAGCGTCCTCTTCTATCTGTTGGCATCGGCAATCTTGGCCGCGAGATTCTAAGGAACATTCCGCCACGCCTGTTTCCGGGTCGGCACCACCCATTCTGTCGCAATTGCTGAACGCATAATTCGCGCGCCGGTCCGCCACCTTCGCCGCCGCCTCCCGCATAGCCTCAGACGCCTTGTGATGTTTCATCACTCCCCTCCCTTGCTCTTCGCCGCCGCGATATAGGCGAGGGCGTCCTTCAATCCAGCAAGCCTGCCAAACCAACACAGATAGTTGATCCCGCCCATCGGCGCGTGTTTAGCACATTGAATTTCCGCTTCGGTTATCTTAGCCTGCACCGCTGCGGCCAATGAGGCCAACACGTCGCGAAGCACTTCACTCGCGTCCGCCCTCGCGGCCCGCGCCGCCTCGGTTACGCCGCCGGCCTCGGGAAATTCATCAGGCGAGTACCCGGACGGCCCAGGGCTCGGGTATTGATGATACGGAACGAGCTTCCAACCGACTTTCGCTAGATTCTCAATGGCGACGCCAGCGCGCTCGTTCCCGAACCCCTTCTCCGATATCGCCAAAACCAGCGCATCCCTAGCTGTCACCGCCTTCTCAAATTCGTTCATGCTACCTCTCTTAATGATTTACAGGGGGTGGAGTTAGGCGAGTTCGACCTTCCGGTGTCCGATAATCGGCAAGTCTCGCAATAGGCACTCGGGGACAAACATCAATTGATGCGTTTCCCACTCGCCAGTTCTCGCGGGGATGAGATTTAGCCCCTCAATTTCGACCACGCTTTCGTGGCCGACCGCGCCAAGATGGACGCCGCGAACCACCCAGTCGTGTATGACGTGGGGAAATCGCTTGCACTGCCACCTAATGATGTCGCCGGGTTTCATCGCGCCTCTCCTAATGATTTACGGGGTGGGGGTTATGTGGCCTTGGCGATGGCGGCGCGGTTCAAATCCGCACGGATCAAAATGTCATAGACCGCGCCACTGTCTTTCATGCGGATCAATCGCAATTCTTCTGACGCTCGTTCGATTAGCGCCAATGCTTCGTCCCGCTCGCGGGTCAGGCGGGCGTTCGCATCATGCTACCTTTCCAATCTCTCGATTGATCGACTGCACCATCTGCACCAAGAACAGCTTCTCGCCCGCGCTGTCGGCCTCGGCTAACTCGCGCTCGAATGTCGGTAGGGCGGCGCGTAGCAGGCGTCGCGCTTCGTCGCGTTTGGCTGTCATGATCCAAAGGAGTAACCCCGTTTTGGCGTGCGCTTCGACCTCGACACGGAGCACCGCCTCCGATCTTTCCGCGCGGGCTAGGAGGGCAGCGAGCAATTTCGCATCGAACCCCGCCCCGTCGTCGGCGTAGTCGGTTTCGAGACGCCTGATGCGCGCCCGCACGGCTTCGGATGTGGCGTCAACTGCCTCTGTCATCTCGCTTGCTCCTTGGCGGCTTCCTCGGCATAGGCGCGGCGCGTTTCTTCACCGTAATTAGGTGGGTCGTCGACGGCTCCAAAGTGGCCGGACATCCAGACAAGGCACGTCTGGCGGCCGGACGTGTAGCGGCCATTAAGCGGTCTCGGTTTCACTGAGACACATAGCCTCAACCGGATGGCCGCCGATCGTTCGCGCTATCATCTCGCTCCAAAAGCGGCAACCTCTACAATCTCGCGTTTCGCCGTACGTTCTGTCAGTCATTGGAGTCCCCGATTTCGGCGACCTTTGACACAATCATATCGTCTGCCTCGGGTAGCCTAAGCAGGCGCTTCTCCAATTCTCCCAGGTCCACAATCGGCGTCTTGTCGCCGGTCAAGGCGTGCAGCAGGCCTTCACGAGACGCCTGCACACGCGCCGCATAGGCGTCGTGCAGTTTCAGGGCGCCTTCGTTGAAGTCAACCTGCGCCTCTCGCACTTCGGCTAGATGTTTCTCATAAATATTCACTTCGCTCTCCTTCGTTTGATCTCGTCAATGTGCTGGCCGATCTCGGCGAGCATGAAACCTTGCCAGCGTAGAGCGTGGATCAGTGAAGGATCGTCGTTCGGCAGGTTCGCCGGCAGGCTCTCCAACATCGCGTCTAGCATGACCTCGTGCGGCGAGCGCACGTAGACCTCATCACCCTGCATTGTCGCCCCCTTCGGCCGCGCTGGCCTCGATCTTTGCCTTCCACGCGCCGAACTGCGCCTTGCCGCCTAGCGCGTCCCGCTCGGCCGGCGTCAACCTCTTCCAGATCGCGTTGAGCGGCTCCGGCGTCGACATGGTGAGGGCTAAATCGACATCGGCCCGTGCGCGGGCGAGCACGGCGGGATCGGGGGCGGCCGGGGCGTCTCCAAGCGCCCACGCGGCCAAGCGGCGGCCGGCTTCGACGTTGACTTGGCGATCAAGCGGCAAGAAAGCCGCGTGCTGATCTTGCAGCTTCACCGGCACCGGATAACCAGGATTCTGCGGCGTGAGAATCAGCGAAAGGGTAAGTTCGTAGGGAAGGCGGCGCTCACAGATCGGGGACCAACGCTCGTTTGGCGGCAAGTCCTTCGCTTGAATGATTACGGTTTTCGTGCGCCCGCGATCATCCGTTACCTTCTCGATCCGCATCTTCTCGTCGGCGCGAAAGCACAGGATCAGGTGAGCCCGGCATTGAAGCAACCGGCTCACGAATTTTTTGTTGAGCGTTTTTGGCTCGCGCCACGCGCCGACGCTTAGCCGGTCGCGCGTTTTGTCCTCATCGAATTGCCAACTTCCGTTGTGCGATTTGCGCGCCGCCTCGACTTGTTCGTTCAGGATGGCGTCGTGCATGTCGTGAAGGCCGCCCTCGCCCTCCCAACTGTGCGACGCTGAATCAATGACGATGACAGCCGCGCCAGCCTGCTCGGCGCGGTCGATGGCTTTCAGATAACGGTCCGGCGAAAACGGCGGCTTCATGTCGCCGTGCACAAATATGTATTCGGAAGCGTAGTGCTTCATTCTGCCTGCTTCGGTGTCAATTCCGAAGATTCTGCCGCCGTCCGCAAGGCCGGTCGCCAGCTCTAGCGCGCTCTTGGTCTTCCCGGAACCGGACGCGCCGGCCATGCCTATCAGCAACGCGACGTTCTCGCGCCTGGCCTCTGTAAAGGTGATTTCGTCGTCCATCAGTACCTCTCGTCTTTCATGCGGTCGCACCAAGAGTCAGGGTCCGGCCCGTCGTCGAAATCGGCGCTACGGTACAGATCGTCCTCATCGACATTGGCGAGGATCAGCTCGGCAAGCGCGGGCGGGCAGTCCATGAACGTCTCTTTCTTGACTCGCTTCGGAACGCCACCCGGCTCGTCAACAACCTCGTAGGCCCATTCGTGCGCCAAACCTTCGACGCCGATCACTTCGACCTCGCCGCCCTCCGCCGGATCATCCCACGTCGCCGGAACAACCGGCGTCGCGGTGAACTCGATGGTCGCCACCAACTCGAAGCTGTTGCCGCAGAGCAGGACTTCGAGCGTGATGTCGTGAAAGAAGGTGCGGGGCATTATCCTGCCCTCAACACATTTGGATCGATCGGACCCTGAACGAAGCCGTCCTTTTCTTCGCGCTCAAGCCACCGCGTTTCAGCGAAGCTCGGATATGGCACGGTAGGCGAGCAATGCTCCAAATGTGGCCAACGCCCACTCGCCAAGCACTTCTGCCAGACGCCTAGCGCGTTGCCCATTTTGCGCCGGCCCATTTCGAGCGTGGTGGCGTCGGCCTCAACGATCCGCACGCCGAACGGTTCATCTTTTTCCACCATGATCCAACGATACTTGAGCCGTCCTGCCCATTCGGGAAAGACCAGTTCAGCGACGCGAAGGTAGAACGCGGCGCGCAGATCGTAGCTTAGGTCGGCGATGTGGTGGCCCAGCGTGTAATCGTTTGCGAGGTTGATCCCCGAAATCTTGAAGTCGGAAATCCATGGCGGGTTCCACGAATCCATCATCGCGCGCAGCATCACACCGCGATCCTCGGCGATGAAAACCGCCTCCTGCGCGCCAAGGTCGATCTTGCGGGCGGCCAACGTCTCGTGAACGCTGGCGACGATCTCATTCACCGCATCGGCTTGATGCTCAAGCAGAGGCACGACGCCGGCCGCGCGCATCTTGTTGCGCTCGGTCTGCGCCGCCTCCTTCCGGTAGTCGGTGAAGCCGGGAATCACGCGCACGCGCTCGCCTCCCGACGACAGGAAGTCGTGAACGGCCGTTCCAAGGTCGAAACGGTCGTCGTGTTCCACGACGAACGCAGGGTTGAGCTTGGGATGGCTCAACCATGCCTTCTTGGGCGTCTCGTCGATCAGCACCTTGGCGATCGACGAGGACAGCGACGGCTCTACGCACGGGTCCGCGTGATATTCGTGCGCGGGCACGTTAGGCCAGAAGCCGGGGCCAAGGGGCGCGATGAGGCCTCTCATTTTGCAGCCTCCTTGCTCGCAAGAGCCGGCGTCTCCTTCGCCTTCCTCGGCCTCGGCTTGCCGGTGTTGGCGCGCGGGAAAGCGCGAAGGTAGACCTCGCGCAGCGCGTCTCGTAGGGCGGGGTATTTGGTCGGCGAAGCGACGAGCTTCTCAAAATCCAATGAAATCGCCTGCCCCAGCACGCCGTAATGCAACGCGAACGCATGGGTTTTCGCCGCGTCTACGCTCTCGTGCTCAACGCCATCTGGCGTGCGGTATTTGACTGTTTTTTCAAACGCCATTGTTGCTGTCCTCGGATTGCGCGGGTTCCGCCGCGCTCGGATTGGTGGGTTCGCCGAAAATATGGTTGATTGCTTCGGCGAGCATTTGGAATTTCCCGAGCGATTCCGGCTCGAAATGGATAGTGATGCGGTCTGGACCCGCCGATGGCGGTCCGTATTTCCTCGCCCATTTTGGTTCTTTTCCGAAGAACCAAAGATCGACCCAAACATGTTTGTCATATTCGTTCATCTCGGCGACGACCCTCGCGGCGTCGTATATGCTCGGGTAGCTGATAGACATGTGCAATCCCTCGTTTTTCTGTTTCGGAAAATACGCCACGCGGATTATCAAGTCAACCCTTTACACGCATAATCTTTTCGTGTACGGGGGGTAAATGACGCTTTCTGATTTCATCGAACAAGAGCGGCTGACAGAGGCCGACTTGGCCCGCGTTGTGGGCTGTTCGCAGTCCACGATCAACCGGGTGAAACTGGGTGGTTGCGCGCCGTCTATGAGGCTGGCGACGCGGATCATGAAGGCGACGGGCGGCAAGGTCACTCCCAACGATTTCGCGGGCATATCAAGCGCGCCCAAGCGCGATCGCACATGAATACGCGGCGCGATGACTGATTACGTCGAGTTTGTCGTGTTTGGTCCGCCAGTGCCGTTTGCGCGCGCTGGCGGCGGATCCACGCGGCGGCGGTTCACTCCGCCGAAACAGCGCGATTACATGCTTCAGGTGCGTGCGGTCGCCTACGCGAAAATGCTGGAATTGAGCGCCACGCCGCTCGAAGGACCGTTGCGCCTAACCGTCGATTGCGTGTTTGAGTATCCAGCCTCGTGGCCGAAGAAGAAGGTAGCGGCGACACACTGGCACACCGCGAAGCCTGACTACGACAACCTCGCCAAGCTCGTCGGCGACTGCATCGGCAAGAACGAATCGCTGGCGTCACACGACCGATTGCCGCTCGCTATCGTGTTCGGCGACGACGCGCAGATTGCGGACGGGCGCGCGACCAAGCGATATGGCGGCCCAGCGCGGCTCGTGGTGCGAGTGGAGAGGCTCTCCTAACCGACTATCCACAGCCTGAGTAGTTTCCGCAGATCACGTTTTCGTGATGAGCGGAACCCGCTTGACGAAAACGCAAATCGGGTGGAGAAAGGGCGGGCCGGGGAGCGTGCACCCGCTCGACCCGGCCCTTTGGAAACCGGAAGGACGAGTTCCGATGTCACAGTCTGGCTATAGCGGCATTGCTGCCGCCGATCAAGTTTATTCTCCGCGCAGTCCACAGACCCCACAGAATTGCAAGAGACAACGCGCCTCATCGGGAGGCTTGTCCAGTCACATTCCCGCGCGTTCACGAACCGTTGAACTTCGCCAGAATCCCAACAGCCACCGGAATTACGCGCCCGAGCGCGGCGAGCAGATCAAATCCGAATACCACGCCGCGCCGGTGACGCTGCCGAAGCTCAACTGGCCGAGCGCGCGCCACAGGACTGAGGACCGACGATGAGGGCCTCCCGTAAGCGGCAAATTCTGCCCCCGGGCGATGAGCCGATCACTCCCGCCGACCTGATCGAACGGACCAAGGCGTGCGAGCGCCGCCGCGCTTGGTTCGCCCGTCGCCGGTCCAAGGCCGCCGAATCCTACCTGCATCCCAAGCGGGAGAGCCGCCGATGACCGAGGAAAGAGCCAAGAACGCCGTCCTAATCAACGTTGACGAAATGGCCGTACTCATCGTCGAGGCGTTAACAGCCACGATTCGCAAGCCCGGAATTGAGCCCACGCAGCTCATGGCTGATCTCGCGTGCGATCCGCGTTTCACCATGCTGGCGGCCGGCTCCAAGAACGCCGCGCTAAACATCGCCGCCTATATCAAGCTGTCGGCCGACACCGCGATGGCGTTGAAAAATCTGGGGGCGATATGAGCGCGCGGCCCATCTCTCTCGCCCAACAGGCCAACGCCGTGCGCACCGTCGCCCGGCGCGAGTGCCTCAAGGCCATCAAGATGCGCGAAAGCGAGACCGACATGCTCATGGCGCACCTGCGGGCCGCCGCCGATACTCTCAACGATCTCGCGGACAAAGAATGTCGTGATCGGACAGCCAAAGCGCCGGTGAGCCGCGCATGACCGACAGGCCCGAACCTTCGCACTGCGACCTGTGCGGGGCCGTCACGAAATGCAGCGTCGCCCTGCTTCGAGAGCCGTGGAGCGACGCCCGCGTCACCGTGCGGGCCTGCAACGCCTGTTCCGCGCGCGCCTGGCGCACGATCGACCATCCCGCTCCGGTCCAGATCGTCGTGCCGGCCGGAACACCGTTGATTGCGCCGTTGGCGGTGCGGAGAGAGGAGAAGGCGCGCACATGACGCCCGGCGATCTTGCATCAGCCCTCGCCGCGGCAGGCGCGCCTCCAGAAGCGATAAAGATCGCGCTCGACGCTTTCACCGAGGCGCTCGCCTGCCGGAAAGAAAAACTATCCCGTCAGGAGCAGAACCGGCGCGCTTACTCGCGCTTAAAAACGCTGAAATCAACTACTGAAAACGCTGAATCCGCGCTGAAAAACGCTGAATCTTCTACTGAAAACCTACTGAAAAACGCTGAAAACAGCCCCTCGCGTATACGCGCGCCCGGTCTTCTTGGTGAAGAATTTAGAAGTAATATACCCCAAGAGACTACGTCTCTTACCCCTAAAATCAAAACCGCTCGCCAAAAGGCTCGCCGACCGATAGCCCCTTCCGAACAGCCAAACGATCAGGATTGCGTCGTCGCCAGCCACCTGCCGAGAGAAATTTTCCGCCGCGAGTGGCGGAAATTCCGCGATCACCACATCGCCAAAGGTTCGCTGATGGCCGATTGGCGCGCTGCTTGGCGAACATGGGTCGGCAACATTGACCAATTCGCCCGCGCCGGCCCGCCGACCACGCGCAACGGCAAGCCCTCGATCCAAGACGTAGCCCGGAGACTGTGCGATGAGTTCAACAACAATCCTGACAACGACGTGTTCCGCCGAGAAGGCGACGAAGTTCGCGACGGTGCTTTTCGGATGCTATCGTAGGGGCGACGCGGAAGACCCTGAGGTCTATTTGCGCGCCGCCGTCGCCGTGCTGCGCGGTTATCCCGAACCCATCGTCAAGGCCGTCTGTGACCCGGTAGGCGGACTTCCTTCCCGGTCGCAATTCCTTCCCACGATCTATGAGATCGGCAGCGAGTGCGAGCGCCGCATGAAGCCGTTGCGCGACCAGCAGGCCCGGCTGCGCCGTGAGGCGACCGAGGAGAAGCCGCGCGATATCGGACCCGAAGAAGCAGCCCGGCGTAGGGAATTTATCGCGGACTGTCGGCAGAAGCAGGCTGTGCTGATCGCTCACGCGGCGTCCGGTGAGCCGGGCAATAAGCTGCACGAGATGGACATTCGCAAGATGAAGGGCGAGATGCGGGAATTGGCTGTAAGGGCCAGCGAAGCCCACATAGCCGACATGGCCGAGCAATACGCTGGCGCACCCGTCCGCGCATCCTCGCGCCTCCTAGCCATCCTCGGCTACGACGCGCCGCGCGCGGAGGCGATCGGCGACGAGGACGCGGAGATTGATTTTTGACAAACCCAGCCATGCAGCATTTGACCAGACACGAGCGCCGCGACTTGCTCGATAGGGAGGCGCGCCGTCGGAAATCTGGCGTCTGGGGCGATTGGGAGATTATTGAACTTCCGAACGGCGTATTCAGTGGAAAGGGATGGCCTAGCGAAGTGCGACAGATTCGGAAAAATCACGTTTTTTCGCTGCTTGTCCGTCCGCTTCGAGACGGTAATGCGCATCTCGCTATTTCGTCTTTGTCCGGCGTTCGACCTTCTTGGCGCGAGATGCAGCGGATAAAAAACGAAATCCTCGGCGAGCAGGCTGTCGCTATCGAGATTTACCCGCCCGCGGCCGAAATGGTTGACGAGGCCGATATGTTCCACATTTGGGGTGGTCTGGTCTTGCCGCCTGACTTCACGATCTTCTCACGCGGAGATTGATTTTTAAGGAGGTTCGCCAATCCGGTTTAGAGGCGGGGGGCGCGTAACACACGCCCTGGAACACAAATATCACCGGATGCGGCGGTGTGGGCCTCATCGCTGCCCACAGCCGCCGCGCTTGTTTCAGAACAACGGCTCGATCCCATATTCGATCGCCGCGCAGGCCAGCCCGAGCTTCCGCCACGAGGCCTCGGAGATGACGGATTGTCGAGGAGGCATGTTGCGCCGCTCGCCGCGCTCGAAGTTGACAATACCCGATTCGCTGAATCCCGTGAGTTCGGCGAGGTCGCGGCGGGTCAGCCCCTTTGACTTCCTCCATGCGTGGAGGAGGACGTGACGCGTCATAGGCGCGGCGAGGGCTTCGGTGGGCAGGATTTCGGGCTGGGTCATGGCGCTTCCCCTTCGACTTTGGCGACGGCCTCGTGTTCGAACGCGGCTTTAACCAGCGCGTCGCCCTCAGCTATCGAGGATTCCTCAAGATCGACGTTCGGCCAGACGGTCATCCGCTTTGACCCTTTGTAATCCGGTACAGGACGTCCTTCGGCTTTAGCTATGGCTATAGCCACAAGGCTTTCGGAATGAGAGCAAAGCGTGATGCGTTGGGCGAATGAGCCGAGCCCGTGATGTTCGGCGTAGCCCCATGCGTAGGCGGCGCGACACGCCGCCAGCAGATCGGGTGCGGAGGCGATCAGGCAGGCGTTGGCGAGCGCGGTTTCCGTTGTCGGCTCATTATCCTCGCCGTGGCGTTTCCAGCCTCGGCAAAGCTGAACGTCGGCGACGGGATAGCCCATGCCGTAGCTACTATCGTCATGGCGGTTGCATTTGCCCCAAACGAGAGTCGTGTTGACCTCTTGACGCCACGGCCCCGGCGTATGCGCGGCGCTCACGATAGCGCCTCCAGCATGGCGTAGAGCGCGGCGACGACGCCGAAGGCTCCGAGCGCGCACCAGACGAGCTGGACGACCTCGAAGGCGAGCACGGCGACGAAGACGTGGGTGGTTTTGCGCGGCGGTTCCTGGGCGAAGGTGAAGGGGAGTTTGGACATTCGCGGTTCTCCTTGGTTATCGGCTCTGGTCGCCGCACAAGCCCGCGTGTAGTGGCGTCGCGGGCTTGGTCTGCGATCAGTCTTTGACTACGACGACGGGCTTGCCATAAAGCGAGCCGGCCTTGATAGCGGCCTCGGCGGTTTCGACGGGCAGCGCCAACCAGCGCATCGCGGTCCCGAAATAGTGAGCGATGCGCTTGCCGCTAACCGTGGTGTCGATCTTGATTTTGATGGCCATGCGCGATGTCCTTTCAGTCGTTGAGTTTGGGGAGCCACGCGCCTGCGATGCGGGCGGCGAGGGTGACGGCTTCGTCGGGGAAGTACTGCGGGAAGGTCAAGGCGACGGCGCTCCATGCGACGTCCTCCTCGAACCAGCTTTCCGATCCTGACCACTTGGCGGCGTAGGCGCGCTACGGGGCGGGGATTTGGGCGAGCAGCTCGTCGCTGACGAACATGCCGCCGTGCGATCCCGTTTCGTGGTGGATAATGCCGGGCGCGATCTCGGAGCGCGACTGTGAGCGTCCCCAAGGCGTGTGGGAGGGATCGACGGGCCAGCGGTAGTAGTGGCCTCCGGCGAGCACGAAGTCTCCGGGGCGGTATTTGCGTTCGTCATTGCGGGGTTCGGTCATGTCAAGCTCCATTGTTCGGCCATCGCGGCTGCGAGGCCTTCGTAGGTTCGTGCGCGGTCTATTGCGCGGGTGCTGGACGGGCCGAGGCGGTTGCGGCGGGTTAGATGGATGCTTCCTCTTCGCCGTTATCGCCTGACAGTTGCGAGACTGACAGGTTGCGAGCAGGGCGTCAAGAGGGTGTTAGGCGGGAAGTTGTCGAATTGACAAAAATGTGATCAGGATTGCAGGCCTTGGCCGCGATGGATGCGGGCGAGCGCCTCGTTGATCTGTTCGCCGAGATCGTCGGCGACGCGCGCGGGAAACCTTGCGCTAGCGACGCCAGCGATGTCGCCTTCTCCATCCAGTCCGACCACGATGGCGTTAGGATATCCGTGCTTGGCGCAATAGGCTCTAAGGGCGTCGACAATACCGAGGTCGTCGTCGCGTCTTCTCACGCCGCTGATCATTAGGGTTTGCCGGCGAGGCCGCAGTGGCCTTTATCGCGCCCGCCCCAGCGCCAGGCCATGCAGTCAGACGCGATACAGCGGCGCGGGGCTGGGTTTAGGTCGGCGGTCAAATGATGCTCGGACATTTCACCCAAGCGATTAAAGGATTGCCCTGCGTATATAGCGCGCGTTTGCGGACACCATTTCTCGCGAGCTTCAATCTCGGTCATCGTCAACTCCATCAGTAGGGCGGTTTGTCGTCGCGCTGGCCTCACGCAGGATGCGGTCTAGGATTCCGCGACGTTGTTTGGCGGTTGGAGATGGTCGGTAACGCGCTCCCGACCGAGACATCACGCTCAAGCGATTATCGAACTCGTGCGAAACGTGGATTGCGCGCTGCTCGTCCCAATTAATCGTCTTGATTTTCCGCCTTATGGTCTGTCGGCTGACGCCGCCGAGCCGCGCCGCCTCACCTTGGGTAAGCTGCCCAGATCGGCACATGGCGATAGCCACGGCGGACTTCAAATGCTCCTCGTCCGAATATGTCCGCATCGTCATTCCGTCGATCCTCGATCTATCTTGGCCAGTCGGCGCGCGATCACCTTCTCGGCGTAAGCGTCATTGGCGACCTTCCAATTGAACTCCACAGGAGTCTGGCGCGCCACTTGACGCCATGTCACGCCAATGGCCGACGCCGCCTGCACCGCGCTAATCCGGCCCTGCCAATACAGGCGCATCACAGCCTGCCGCCTCCGGCCACGAAGCGCGGATCGTTGCCCCGCCATCAATCATAGATGGCACATTAACGCGCCACGAGCAATGTATCACCCACATATCATCAACACCTCAAAATAGGTCAGTGAAGCTGACCAACCTGTAAGGGCAGTCCCGCTGATCGTTACTGGTTGATGGAAAACTCCCGCAAACCCCATCTTTTTGTAAAGGGAAACCCTCGCGCGCGGCTTACATTCACAGCACCATCCGATATAACCGACGAACCGCCCCATCCCAGGACACCACGAATGGCCGCCCCTTCTCGCAAAACCAAGCGCGTCGCTCACAACCCGCCAAAGCTCTCGCCCGCTCAAGCCGCTGCAAACCAGTCCCTCGCCGAACTCGACGCCAAACGCGCCTCGTTCAATAGCCACTTCGAACCCTACACCCCGACCCTCCCAGCGACCGCGCTCCGCCGCATCGGCGCTCCCCCGAAATACACGCCTGAACTCGCCGACAAGTTCCTCGAACTCTCCGCGCTCGGACACACCGTCGGAGCCATCGCAGCCGTCCTCGGAGTGACAAGGGAGACGATTAGTAAATGGTCTTCTTCTCACCGTGAATTCGCTGAGGCCCACGCACGCGGCAAAGGCGCTCGTCAGTTCATGTACGAGAGCCACTTGATCGACATCGTGCGACGCGGTGGAGACTCGACGCGCATGTCAGCGATCAAGCTCGGGCTGCTCAACGTCGGCGGCGAGGACTGGAAGGAGCGGCTCACGGCGGAGCACAACGTGACGTTCAACCTCGGCGACCTAATCAAGCAGTCGATGGCGCTCGACGGGAAGGTGATCGAGGGTCAACTGATCGAACAGGATAAATCGGACGAAACGTGACACTGGACCTCGGTCTATTGCCGGGTTCAACATCTAGTGGGTTGATCGCCGATCACACCCGCGCGAGGCCAGCCGGTCGGCTCTCGACCCGATCAGTCCCCCGCCCCTTCGATCCTTGGCCGAGGCACGTCCATATGGGCGAGTTGGGGGTTCGGGGTGGGCATCGCCCCGTCCGCGATATACACACCCCCCACATCTTTCCCAGAATTTTTTGGGGGGATTTTTTGGAGATGGTTTCATGGGTGGCAAGATAATTGGGTTTCGCGGCCAGAAGGTTCCGACGGCGACCGGGGCTGATCCTGAGATTGTTCGATGGCTGGAAGATGCGTTGGAACAGGCTCGGCGTGGAGAGATTGAGGCGCTGCTGGCTGTGACGGTGCATGGCAACGATCTTGTTCGGCGAATTTATCATTGACCCCGATGAGATTTGGCGCACCATGATCGACGCCGCCCTGCGCTGACTTGCCCACGCCCGCTATCTGGATTATGTGTATGGCGGATGCGCGGCATTGGGAATGAGCTTGCTTTACCGCCGTAGAGCAGGTTGTCGGTTCGACCCCGGCCCGAGCGTCTAACCATTTCGGAGACCCTAAAATGAACGCTTACCAGACAGGAACGGCCGACAAACGCTTTGTGCTGAACGGCGACGATTACCGGCAAATGCCGCCGGCCGACGTTCGCCCATCGGTCGACGAGAACAGCCTGTCCTATCACGCGCTGGCGCTCGCTGAATTGGTGAAGCGCGCCGAGGAGCGGCTCGAAGGACTGCGCTCGTTGGCCGATTTTGTGGCCGGCGGCGAGCCGACCGGCAACGGGGGCGCGATTGGTGGCCCGAAAGCGGTTGCGCTCGGTCTCGGCATGGAAATGTGCGAGCGGATCATGATGCTCGAACAGCGGTTGAACGCAATGGCGCACGAGTTCGGACGCCTTGACCGCGCAATTCGCGGCTGACCACGGAGACCACGCGATGAATTACGTCGAGCTGCCCGTCGTCGAGCCGCCTGTGTTCGTGCGCGCGGTCGCGACCGTTTTGAACCCGCGCGCGATCATCAATGGGTTACTGTTCTCAGCGCCGTTTTGGGCGCTGATTTTTGCCGTGGCATGGGGTTTGCTGCGGTGACGGATTTTCCCGCCCGCGACCCACATGCCCTTGCACGCCGCATCGGCTTCTTGGCGCGCGAGTCCGTTGCGGAATGGACGCTGCGTTTTCACCGCGAGCGTGGCCTGCCCGAACCGTCACCCGCCCAATTGGCCGATATCATTGAGCTTGGCCGGCAGGACGAGGCGACGGCGCACCAATAGACAAATTATCGCATATTTTGTGTTGACTTTTGCATGTCTTGATTTGATAACGGGGGTATGAGCGAGCCCCTCGACCCCACGGTTTCCCTATTGAGCGCCGCCGGCAAGCCTCGTCCTATTAAGGACGTCGAGCGCGACGTCATCATGTTTGCGCTCAAATTCTACAACTTCGGCGTCGACCGCGCTTGCTACGAGATCGGGCTGTCAAGGCCGGTGTTCTACGCCCGGCTGCGCCAATACGGCGTGAACGTCCGCGCCGCGCGCAAGGAGTCGCAGAAATGACCGGAAAACTCGTTGGGTACGCTCGCGTTTCGACAGATTCTCAAAACGCCGGCCTAGAAGAACAAATCCGAGACCTGACGGCCGCCCATTGTGATATTATTTACAACGAGGAAGTCTCGTCAGTCGCTGATCGACCCGAATTTGCCGCCGCGCTCGCCGAATTGCAGCCCGGCGACACTCTCGTCGTCACCAAAATGGATCGGCTGGCCCGTTCGATCCTAGATTTGCTGCATCTTGTGGAAAACTTCAACAAAAAGGGCTTTGCTTTGCGGGTTCTCAACCTCGGCGGCGACACCGTGGACACGAGGTCGGCGACTGGACGCCTGATGCTGTCCATGTTGGCGTCTTTCGCGCAGTTCGAGCGCGAAATGATGCTGGAAAGGCAAAAATGCGGCATTGCCAAAGCCCGCGCGGAGGGCAAATATCGCGGCAGACGCCCGTCGGCGATGTTGCAGGCCGATCGCATCATCGAATTGCATGAGCGCGGCTGGCGCAAGTCGGCGACGGCGAAGGAATTGGGGATTTCCGTGCGGTCGGTGATCCGCGTGCTCGAATCCAAGGGGGTTGGCCGTGGTCGCATTCTGGTTCGCAAGCCTGTTGGCGGCTTTTCTTGCCGGAAGGGCGCTCCGCTTGAGATCAGAGCGGAAGGGTGACGCCATGCCGCGCGCGGCGATCCGCGACATCGGCCGCCATCTTGTCGAAGGGGAAAAGCCGTGAACCGAAAGCAATATACGCTGCCGGAAGAACTGATGACGCCAGCGCAAGCCGCGCACACCCTGCGCGTCATGGGCGGTGACAAGATCAGGCGCGGTCTGGCTCTGGAAATCGCCGCTGTTATCGACCGGCTCGCCGCGCGGGACGATCGCTCCAAAAGACCGGTTCTCGCCGCCCCGGCCGCGCCAACGCCCTGATCGGCCATTTGACGCCGCGCCAGCCATTCGGCTAACTGCGCGGCTATGACGCCATCCGAGGCCAAAGAGTTCGCCGGCCATCTCGCGCGTTGGCGCGCCGCGCCGCGGATGATGGTCCGCGAATTGTTCGGCGTCACGCCTGACAAGTGGCAGGACGAGGCGCTCGCTCTATTCCCAAAATCGCCGCGCCTAGCCTTGAGGGCCTGCAAGGGGCCAGGAAAAACCACAGTCCTCGCGTGGATAGGCTGGAATTACCTGCTGACGCGGCGAAACTCGAACATCGGCGCGCTTTCCATCACCGTCCAGAACCTTGCCGACGGCCTGTGGAAAGAAATGGCGAAATGGCAGGAAAAGTCGCCCCTGCTCAAGCAGGGGTTCACTTGGACGAAAACCCGCATTTTCGCCAACGAGGCTCCGGCGACGTGGTTCATGTCGGCGAAGTCATGGCCGAAGTCGGCCTCGACCGAGGAACAGGCCAAGGCGCTCGCCGGCTTCCACGCCGATTACGTGCTGTTCCTGATCGACGAATCCGGCGGCATGACCGACGCCGTGATGGTTTCCGCCGAGGCCGCGTTCGCCGGCACGCTCGAATGCCATATCGTGCAGGCCGGAAACCCGACGCAGCTCGCCGGGCCACTCTATCGCGCATGCACGTCGGCGGCGCATCTATGGAACGTCATCACGATCACCGGAGACCCTGACGACCCGAAGAGGTCGCCGCGCATCCCCATTGAGTACGCGCGCGAGCAAATCCGCCAGTGGGGTCGTGACAACAATTGGGTGAAGTCCGACATCTTCGGAGAATTCCCCTCCTCGTCGATTGACAGTCTGATTGGCCAGGAGGACGTCGAGGCCGCCATGCGGCGATATTACCGTGAGCACGAGATAGGCCGCGTCCCAAAGATCATGGGGATCGACGTCGCCCGATTCGGCAACGACTCGTGCTCGATGGCCTTCCGCCAAGGCATCCAGATGTTTCCGTTCCAGAAGCGTCGCGGCATCGACTCGCTGCAAGGCGCGTCCTGGGTCAATCGCGAATGGCTACAATGGGGCGCGGACGCCGCCTTTATCGACGCCACCGGCGGCTTTGGCTCCGGCTGGGAAGATCAGCTTCGCGTGCTCGGCCGCTCGCCTATCGGCGTCCACTTTTCCGGCCAAGCCGCGAACAAGACCAAATTCTTCAACAAACGGTCGGAAATGGCGTTCGAGTTCGTCGACTGGATCAAGCGCGGCGGCGCGCTCCCCGGCGAAAACCAATCGCTCATGGCCGCGCTGACGCAGACGACGTACACTTTTCAGAATGACCGGCTGCTGCTCGAGCCGAAAGAACTGGTGAAGGCCAAGATCGGACACTCGCCCGACGACTTCGATTCCGCCATCCTGACGTTCGCCGAGCCGATCACTATCGCCGCACGGGCGTCCAGGCCACGACAAATGCTTGTGGAATATGATCCCTTCGCCGCTTTGGACAAGTCCAAGGACGATGCATATACTGGTCCCTACTGACGAGGCCCGACATGTCGATCTTCAACCCGAAAGCCCCGCCCGCGCCCGCCCCGCCCCCGGCTCCGCCGACGATGGCGAACGCGGGCGTGCAGGACGCCGCCGCCGCCGCGCGCGCCGCCGCCGCTAGCGCGAGCGGCATGGGGTTCGGCGGCACGCTCAAATCGTCGAGCGCCGGGGCCTCCGCGCCCGCGACCGCGAAATCATTTCTCGGCGACGGGCAGTAAGCCATGAACGACATGACCGGTAATTACGCGGCATATGAGGATATGTCCGTCTCGCTCTTGTCCATGCAGCCGGTCACTCCGCGAAACCAGAAAGCCGTCGATCCCGATTGGGGCGCGACCTACGATCATTCCGAAAGCCGCCTTCAATCCTTGCGCGCCTGGCGTTGGTCGGCGTGGGCCTATTGGGAGGTGCTCGCGCGCTATTTTCTGCCGCGCCGCTACAAATGGGTCATCACCGCCAACCGGATGAACAAAGACCTTCCAGTCAACGACGCCATCAAGGATTCGACCGGGCTGATGGCGGTTCGCACGGCGGCCGGCGGCATGTGGTCCGGCCTCACGTCGCCCTCCCGGCCTTGGTTCAAGCTGGCGAACGCTTTGCCGTGGCTCAATCTCGACGCTGACGCGACGTCGTGGCTCAAGGACACGCAGGACCGCATTTACACGGTGCTGGCGCAGTCGAATTTCTACACGATCATGGCGCAGGCGTTCAAAGACGAGATCGTTTTCGGAACCGCGCCGATTATCTGCTACGAGGACTTTGATCGCGTCGTCAGCTTCTATCTGCCCTGCGCGGGCGAATATTACCTCGACGTCGGCGGCTCCCTCACCAACAACACGCTCTATCGCGAGTTCACCTACAACGTGATCCAGATCGTCGATTTCTTCGGAATCGACAATTGCCCGCAGGAAGTCGCGAACGCCTGGCGCGAGGGTGGCGGCTCGCTGCAACTCGAATTTGTCGTGGCGCACGCCATCGAGCCGAACACGCCGATCCGGGATCGCCGCTCAAAAGACCCAGACCGCATCGTCCGTATTGTCCCCGACCACTTCGCCTATCGCGAGGTCTACTGGCTGCGCGGCTCGAAATCGAAGAAGCCGCTAAGCCGGCGCGGCTTCAACGTGCAGCCGAATTTCACGCTGATGTGGTCTCAGGTGTCGAACGACCCCTACGGCCACGGCCCCTGCGAGGACTGCCTTGGCGATTCCAAGCAGGTGCAGTTGGAGACGATGCGCAAGGCCGAATATATCGGCAAAGGCGTCCGTCCGCCGATGGGCGCGTCGCCCGAACTGAAATCCGAGCCCGCCTCGATCATCGAAGGCAACATCACCTATTTCAACACCGACGGAGGGAAGAAAGGCTTTTTCCCGCTGTTCGAGCCTAATCCGCAATGGCTCCCCGCGATCACCGCCGACATCGCGCAAGTCAACGCTCGCGTCGAGAAATGCCTTTACGTCGACCTGTTCATGGCTATCACCAAGATGGAGGGCGTGCAGCCGCGCAACGAACTTGAACTGTCGAAGCGAGACCTCGAACGCTTGCAGGAACTCGGCCCGGTCATCACGCTCGCCGAACAGGCGCTCGAAGTGATGCTCCAGCGCGTCATGAACATCATGTCTCGCCGCAAGATGCTCAAGCCGCCGCCGCCGTCTTTGCATGGCGTGCCTCTAAAGATCGGCTTCACGTCGATCATGCGGCTGGCGCAACGCAGCGCCGAGTCGGTCAGCATGAAAGACGTTTTCCAGACGGCCGGCGCGCTCTCGTCGGCGGCGAAGGCGGCCGGCGTCCCCGATCCCATCCGCATCATCAATCTCGACAAGGCGCTCCGCCACTACGGCGACCTCAACGACTTCCCTCCGAATCTGTTTTTCACAGACGGCGAAGTCGTGCAGCACGATCAAATCCGGCACGACGAGATGCAGAAAGCGGCGGCTCCTGGGCAAGCGATGGCGGGCGTGGACGCCGCTAAAACCCTGAGCCAGACGCAACTGCCTGGCGGAAATTCAGCCCTCGGCGCGATGCTGGGCGGGGGCGGCCAATGACAAATATTTCAGGTCTGCGAAATATTCGTTAAGTTCCCACAAACGAATGCCTGGATCGCCAGAATTTAGCATCCGCCATTTCGCCGTCGGAAACGACGTTCGCCATTCGTATCCAGGTGGCGGCGGCAACCCAATAACGGGGTTTCCTATTTCACCCAAACGTGGCGCCACCACCCGCATCAACGCGTCGGCCCGCACAATCGCAGGTGCAGCGATCAGCCCGGTCAAGCAGCGCAGGACGCCTCGGCGGGAGAGGATCATCGCGCGTAACCTTCCATAATCATCGCGCAAGCCTGGTCAATCGTCAGGCTCTCATGAACCCAGAAACGATATATATCCGGCGACGTTTCTTTTTCGCGCATGTAGTGCAGTGTTTCGAGCCGGTATCCCTCGATGAGGATGGGGGGTACATCCTCACCTGGGGCTATCCACGGCCCGCGTTTCGGATTGGAACGGACCTTGATCCACGGGCTGTGGCCGACGCTGGCCTTGATCAATCTCTTATCATGCGATCCCCCAACCGCCGCCGCTTCAACCTCGCTCACTGCTGCGTCGCGGCCTTCGCCGCGTCCTGCAATTCCTCCGCCGCGTGCGCGCCGTTGCGCACATACTCGCCGCACGGAAGGTCGGGGTTCGTCTCGGGATAGCTCGACATGAACATGGTCATCGGCCGCCCTTCCGGCCCCGGCACGAGGCCGCCGATGTTCTGCGGCGGATAGCGCCGGCAGAACAGCTTGCCTTGCAGCTTGAGCCTATATTCGCACGAGCGGCAGGACTTCGCTCCGATCAGACCAGACATTTCAACTCCTATGATTTGGGCCTTGCGCCGGGATTCGCCCATTATTCCGCGTCCGCAATGAGGGGGGCGGGGATGCTGCGATAGAAATTGCAGGCGTCAACGGTCGCCTGCATCCGCCTGCGCATGCCACCCAAAAACCGCTCATCCTCACGTTCCCTTCCGCGCTGGGCGGCGTGTCGTTTGGCCTTTGATATCAGCCGACGTTTAGTCATGACGCCCATCACTCGACCCTCCGGATTTTCTTCGCCGCCCACTCGTCCAGATCGACGCGCCTGTAGCTGACGTGCCGTCGTTTTCGATTCCGGTACACGATGAACGGCGGGCCTCCGCCTGCATTGCCGCTTACCGCCATATTAGCCAACGTCGATGGAGAAGCCGCGCAGCCCATCTTGCGAAGATAAGCGGCGGCTTGCTTCCTGTTGAAAAGATCGTCGTTAGACATTTTGGCGATACTGCATAATCCTCGTGACTACCGGATAGTCACGGTTGTTTCAACAGCCAATTGCTGATTTTCCACACACAAGCCAACCGTCGCTTTGATGAGCGACTTGACGGAAGCTGAAATCTTCGAGTGTATGCGCGAAAACCTCGCGCTCGCGGCGGAGCATTGCGACCATCTCGCCATCGAAAGCTACAACGGCGGCGCATACGAAATGCTCCGCGACGAGCTTGAGAAGATCGAAGGCTGCTGCAAGCAAGCCTCCCAATGGCGCGAGGATATGCGCTGGTGGCCCATCGGCCAACTTATGGGCGAGTGCCACAAGAAGGCCGGCGGCTGGCTGCGCGGCTACAAGATCGACGGCGAAACCGTCCATATCGCGATGGGCGAGAAGAACCTGAATTTCGTCAAGCTGGCCGAGAATCTGCGGGCCGTGATCCGCCTCGTCGATCAGACCCAGCGCGGCAAGACCGGTAAGGCCGGCGCAATCATCCCCGAGCCCGTCAAGCCGTTCATGCGCGATAACCGCAAGTTTGGCTATCGCGCGTCGCTCAGCCCCGGCGGGATCATCCTCCCAGGGGCGAATGCGTGAGCAATGATGAAATTGACCCGCTCGAACCTGACGATGACGACGCCGAGCGCGCGGAGCCGGATCCCGGCTCTCCCGACAGCGCCGCTGACGCGCGACGTCTCAAGCAGCAGGCGCGCCGCGCCGAGCTTGACGACCGCGAGGCCGAAGATTGGTGGCGCGCGACGTTCGCTTCGCCGGTCGGTCGCCGCGAAATGTGGGGACTGCTCAAGTCGGCCGGCATCATGGACGCGCGATTCGGCGCGGGTCCGAATGGCTTTCCCGATCCACACGCGAGTTTCTTCCGCGCTGGCGTCAAGTCGGTTTCCGACCACTTCCTCGACCAATGGACGATCCGCGATTTTGAAGGCGTGCGCCTGATGCGGATTGAACACGATCCCCGCTTCCCGAAGCCGAAGCCTGAGAAGGGCAAACGCTGATGGCCGGCGAAGAACCCATCGTCAATCCCGACGCTCCGGCTCCCGCCGTCGAAGCGCCCGTCGCCGCCCCGGCTGTTGAACCGGTCGCCGCCGCGCCGGAAGCGCCGAAGCATCCCCACGAAATCCCGACGCTGCTTGAGACCTTCAAGGCTCCCGGCGCGGAGCCGGCCAAGGCCGCCGAGAAGGCCGCCGAGTCTCCCGCCGTCGAGACGAAGCCAGCGGACGCCAAACCCGCGGAGGTCAAGCCGGAAACGAAGGTCGAGGCCAAGCCCGACGCCGAGAAGCCCGCGACCGAGGAAAAGGCCGCCGAGGCCGAACCGGAAGCCCCGGTCGAATACAAGTTCGATTTCCCCGATCACGTCAAGCCGCAGGACGAGAAGGTCGCCGCCTTCACCGAGTTCGCGCGCGAGCACAAGCTGACGCCCGAGGCCGCGCAGAAGGCCGTCGGCTATTTCAACGAAGCCGCCACCGCGTTCGTGCAGGAGCAGGCGGCCAAGCAGGTGCAGGTCTGGAACGACACGCGCGCCGGCTGGCGCAAGGAAATCCTCGCCAGCCCCTTTGTCGGCGGCTCCGGCCATGACGCCGCAATGGGCGTCGCCGTTCGCGCGCGCGATCTCGCGACGTCGATTCTGGCCGGCGGCGCGGTCCCTGGGTCGCCAAAATACAACGCCCAAGCCGAGCGCGTTGAGAATTTCGTGCGCATCACCGGGGCCGGAGATCACCCGGTTTTTGTTGAAATACTCCATGCGCTCGGCGGCGTTCTCGACGAGCCCAGGCAACCGAACGTCCCTCCGCAGCCGACCAAGAACAACGGCAAGCGGCCATCCAATTCCCTCTACGCCTCGAAATGATGAATAGGAGCGCTTGAAATGGCGACCGGACAATTCCCAACAATCGTTGACGTCGCCTCCCGCATGGACGTGCAGGGGAACATCCCGCGCGTCGCCGAGATGATGAGCCAGAAGCTCGCCATCTACAAAAATTTCCCGTTCGTGAAAGCGAACGAGCGCAGCGCCCATATGTTCACTTACCGCACGTCGATCCCGACTGGTTCGTGGCGCATGATCAACACCGGCACGCCGTCGAGCAAGAGCACGACCGCGCAGGACCGCGTGTCCATCGGCGAATTGACCGATTATTCGGTCGTCGACCGCACGCTCGCCGAGCGCACCGGCAACACCGAGAAGTTCCGGCGCTCCGAGGATGTCGCGTTCCTCGAAGGCATGGGCCAGACCATCGAGTTCACGATGCTCTACGGCAACACCGCCACCAACCCGGCGGCGTTTCAGGGCCTCTCGACCTTCTACAACTCGGTCAACACAGCCAACACGCAGAACGCGGCCAACGTGTTCGACGGCGGCGGTACTGGATCGTCCAACACGTCGCTCTGGTGGCTCGGCCTCGGGCCGGAGACCATCTTCTGCGTCTACCCGGAAGACTCCCACGCCGGCCTCGACTTCGAGGACAAGTCGGACGTCCGCGCCGCCTACGACTCGCTGGGCAACCAGTACGAGGCGTTCACCGGCTTCTTCCGCCAGCAGATCGGCCTTTGCCCGAAGGACTGGCGCTACGGCGGGCGCATCGCCAACATCGACGTCACCACGGCGGGCCTCGCCGGGCCGAACGCGCTCGACATCTTCGCGACCCTCGCCGAGATGCAGTTCTTCTTCCCATCGCTCACCAGCGACACGTCCGGCATCACCGAGACTGACGACCCCGAGGGCGACCCCGGCGTGCGCCATCGCATCTTCGTCAACCGCACGCTCGGCCACTGGATGCAGGTTCAGGCCATGCGCAACCGCAACGTGCTGATGAGCCCCGACCAGTACGCGGGCGTCGCCGTCATGAAGTGGCGGGATATCCCGATCGACATCTCGGACCAAATTCTCAACACCGAAAGCCGACTGACCTGATCGCGCAGGCGAAGGAGAAATCTCATGGAAATCGACGGCCTTCTTCAATTTGTGCCATTCGGCGCCCCCCTCTCCCTCGCCAACACGGCGGCGGGCGCGGGCGTCGCCTCGAACGTCATCGACCTCACCGGCGCCGGCGTCGGCGTGGCCCCCCCGAACATCATCGGCACGCGATCCGTGTTCGGAACGGACCTCGGCATCGGCCGGCAGAAGACGCAGTTGCTCTGCACCACCGGCACGGCGTTCACGACCGGCTCGTCCGCGACGCTGAATATCCAGTTTCAGGCGGCTGTCGATCAAGGCTCCGGCGGCAATTATCAGCCGGGAACGTGGATCACGCTGGTTGAGAGCGGCTACATGTCGGCGGCCAACCTCGGCGCGTCCAAGACGGTCGCCCGGTTCGACTACCCGCCGTCGTTCCCGTTCGGCACGCTGCCGCGCTATCTGCGGCTGTTGTTCCAGATTTTGACCGGCACGACGTTCACCGCCGGAACCATCGCCTTCGCCATGCCGACCACGGCTCGCGACGACGTGAACTTTGGCGCGAAGAACTTCGCCCTCGCGTAAGGAACGAGTTCATGGGTGAGCCGATCAAGCCGAACCGGGCCGAAAACCCGGTTCCTATTACCGAGACGCCGGAGTTCAAGCACGCGGTCGCCGAGGCCGCGCGCGTCGCCGCTGCCGAAGCCACGGCGGCGGCCATCGCGCACTTCGCGTCGTCCAGGAGCGACGCTGAGCCGACCGGCGACGCGCAGGACTTGCTGCGCGGGCTGGCGCTCGCCATCGCCGAAATGTCGCATCAGGGCGACAAGCGCGACAAGCCCGTCGATCCGAAGGTCATGGCCGAGAGGCGCATGGCGCAGGACCGTATGGATGCGCTGATCCGCGAAGCCGTCGCGCTGCCGAAGGGCGACCCGCGCCGGCCGAAGTGGAAATGCCGCTCCAAGGTTGTGCTGGCCGACCACATCATCGACCCATGGAAGCGCGATCCGGCGACCAAGAAGGCGGTTCCGGTCGAGTTCCGTTGGTGCCTTGAGCCGAATGACGCGATGATCCCGCTCAACGAGATGGCCGAGCGCATCTACGCCGAGTTCCGCGGCTCGCGCGGCAACAAATACGGCAAGGATGGATACGGAAAAAACGAGGTCCGTCGTGAGGCGTGGCTTACCGACGGCGGCCTGTTGATCGAAGGAGCGCCGCCCGCGCGCCGCGAAATCAGGTTCGACGAAACCGTAGCCAACGCGCTCGACATCGAGGCCGACCCGTTCGACCCGAACGCCACGCACGTCCGCGTGCTTGGCACGTCGCACCCGCCCGCGCGCCAATACAACGCCGATAACCCGGTCTGATCGAACATGGGCATCCCCGCCGTCCAGAACATTGACGCCGCAGGCCTCCCGAATGCGGGCGATCAGGCCAGCGTCGTTGTGTCCGGAGTGCTGTCGGCGGTCGGCCCCGGCGATGCGTTCGCGTTTCGCGGCCCGATGAACTGGTCAATCTGGGCTTCGATCGCCAACATAGCGTTCACCACGACGGCGGGCTCGGCGGCGGCCTCCGTGTCGAGCGGAACCGGCCTGGCGATTGGCGGCGCGATCAACTCCAAGAATATCCCCGCCGGCACGACTTGGAAGACCTTCGCCGGAACGTCCGGCACGCTGGCGCTGCCCGCGCTAGCGATCCAAGCGACGAACCTTTCGACCTACGCCGCGTTCGTCACGCTGCCCCCCGGATCGAACGTCGCGCAATTGCTCGGTGCGACCGTCACCGTGCCGTCGACCAACGAGCAAACGACGCTGCCGGCCAATACGACCGTGGTTGCTATCACCCAGCTTGACATCCCGGCGACTTCGACCTCGCCAGGCCAGCCGGGCGTCGTGCAACTTTCCGCCGCGCCGACGGCGGTTCCCCCCGATCCGAATCCGCGCTTCCTGCGGTTCGCGCTGGCCGCCAACGCCGTCTCGGCGGGTGTGGATGCGGCGGCTGTGTTCACCGGAGCCAGCGTCGTGTTCGTCGCGACCGTGCAGATCGAGCGCAGCTTTGACGGCGGCCTGACTTGGATCATTTGTAACCAGGGCGGCGGCGGCGCGCTGGCGCAATACACCGCCGGGACGCCAGTTTCGTTAGTGTTCGGCGAACCGGAAAAGAATGTGCTATATCGCCCGAACTGCATCGCCTACACGTCCGGCGTCATAAATTATCGTGTGAGCCAGACCGGCGGCGCGAACGAATCGCTGGCCATCGGCCCGCTATCAGGAGGCTGACAAATGGCTGCTCCCGTCACTTGGACCACCGGCGTTTTGACCGTCCCCGGCCAGATCGGATATTTCATGTTCGACAACGGCGGCCCGCAGGCTGTCCGCATAAAATATTCCGCCGGATCGTTCGTGGCGAACGGAGCCTCGACCGTCACCATCGCCGACGTCAACGTCACCGCGACGTCGGACATCAACATCACGCTGAAAACCGTCGGCGGCACGGTCGGCGCGGTTCCGGCGATCACGACGATTACGCCCGGCACCGGCTTCACCATCGTAGCCACGGCGAGCGATACGAGCACTTACAACTATTCGATCACGGGCTGAGGAGGCCAGAATGAAGAACTTGCTCAAAGGTTTCGTCATCGGCCTCGCTCTGCTGGGCTTCGCCAACGCTGTCTCGGCGCAGGTCGTTTCGCCGCTTGTGCCGTCCATGCACCAGAACGACACCGTGCAGGTCAACCCCTACGGGGCGCCGTCCGCGCAGAGCCAATTCGCGCCCCCTGGCGCGATTGCGGGCGTCGATCAATATTCCTATCAGGTGCCGCTGACGGCGTTTTCGATCACGGTCCCGGTCTACGTTGCGGAACTCTATCTGAACCCGGCCGGCACGCTCGCGACCGGCACGCTGACTCTGATGGCGGCCCCTTCGGACGGCCAGCGGTTCTGCCTGGAGGACTCGCAGACGCAGACCGCGATCACGATCTCGGCCAACACCGGGCAGACGCTTACGTCCGGGACCTATGGCTTGGCGACGCCGACCGCGCTGGTCGCGAACACGCGCTATTGCTGGCGCTATTTCGGTTCGCAGGCGGCCTGGGTCCGCACGCTGTAATGCCCGCCGTCAGCGAAGCGCAGCGGCGGCTCATGTTCGCCGCCGCGGCAAAAAAGGGGGGCGCGGGCGGCGTCCCTCAAAGCGTCGGCAAAGAGTTCGCGAACGCCGACCCCGGCGGCAAGCTGCCGGAGAAGAAAAAGAGCAAGTCGCTCTACCGCGAGAAATCCTGATGGCGTCCCTCACGGTCGCCGACGCCGCATCAAGGGCTGGACCGATGAGCGAAGCCAAGAAGCCGCCGAAACGCTGGAAGCCAAAGACGGCGCAGGCCCCAGCCGCGTACGAGGCCGCACAGGGCGATGAGAGCGAAAGCCGCGACACTGGCGCGCTCTCGCGTCCTTTCAGTTCAGTGAAGGCCGCCGCTGGCCGTCACAATCTCTATCGGCAAAGGTGAAGATCATGGCACGAGGTTCACTCTACGGCGGCGGCGAGCGCGAAGAAAAGAAGCCCGAAAAGCGCGAGGAAAAGAAGCCTGAGAAAAAGGCCGAGGGCGGCGAAGGCGAAATCGGCGAAATGAAGTCGATGCACGAGCGCCACATCGAGGCGACCAAGCACATGCACGAGCGTCACCGCACGGAGCATCGCGACATGCACGGCAACCACAAGGCCGAGCGTGACCAGATGCACTCGCGGCACGTCAAGGAAATGCAGGACATGCAGGCCGCGCAGCAGGCCGAGATGGCCGGCCCGCAGGAAGGTGCGCCTCCCGAAGGCGGCGCTCCCGGCGGCGCTCCGCCTCCCCCCGGAGGCGCGCCTGGCGCTCCCGGCGGCGCACCGGGGATGTGACGATGGGCAAACTCGTCGATATGGAGATGGACGACGAACGGCAGTTGGATCATCCCATGCCGTTCGATCTGCCGGAGCGCGCCCGTTATCCCTATGGGCTGCGCATTTGCCTGTGCGACGAGGAGCTGACGAAACTCGGCCTCGACGCCGATTGCGACGAGGGCGACTACCTCGACATTCGCGCGTTCGCCACCGTGATCTCTGTCCACAAAGAGAACGGAGCGAACCGCGTCGAGTTGCAGCTCGAGAAGATGTCGGTCGAGAATGAGAGCCACGAATCCCCCGACGACGAAAACGAGGAATCATGACATGCCGCACTTCCAGAACCAGCACGAGGACCGCTCGCCCAAGGGCGTGTTCCTGACCGACGAGCAGTTCAACAAGCTGGTGGAGCTTCTGACGCCCGGTCACGACCTCGCGAAGCTCTATATCGCGCAGATCGCCGCCATGCCGGTTGAGCCCCCGCCCCCGCCGAGCGACGCCGGAACCGAGTAATCAACCTACCTGTTTGGAGACGGCCATGCGATTTCCGCGCCTTTGGGTGTTCTTAGTCGCCCTAGTCGCGGCGTCGCCTGCTCTTGCTCAGTCGTCTCTTTTGCAAGCAGGCCCTGTCACGCCCGGCCATCAGCCGATGTATTCCGGCTCCGGCTCTAGTCAGCCCCTTGTGCAGGACGGCGGCGGTTCCGGCGGCGGCGGTCTCAAGGCGAACCCCGGCGAGATTGGGATAACCTCGCGCAGTCCGACCAATACCTATCCTTCCGCTAATTCCGGCCACGGCCCCAACGGCGAACACGCCTGCCTGTATGACGCCCCTACCAACAATGCGACGGGCTACCACTATTTCTGTATGGACCCAAACGCGGCCGGCGGCGGCCTCATGTCCTATGGAAAGGGCGGCCTCGCGACGGCGCTCCCGTTTACGTTCATCCTCAACGGCGTCCCCTACAGCTTTCCGTTCACCGCCGGCTCCGGCGTGGTCGGGCCGAGCACAACTACGGTAGGCGACCTCGCTGTATGGAATAACACGAGTGGGACGCTTCTCGCGGACGGAGGCCCGCTCGTATTCTCGTCCATTCCCGGCAATCTTCCGTCCACGAAAATGCCCGCGCTGACCGGCGACGTCACGTCCACCGCAGGCACAGTGGCGACGACCATTGCGAGCGGCGCGGTCACGTCAGGCAAGATGGCCAGCGGCGCGGCGGCGGCGAACGTGGGGACGCTGACCGGAGACCTTGCTGGCTCAACTCTTCCGGCGACCACGATCTCGGCCGGCGCTGTGACGGGATCGAAGATTGCCGCCAACACAATTGGCGACGGCAATATCGCCGCCAATGCAATAGCCTACGACAGTCTGGCCCAATCCGCTGGAAACACAGTGGTCGGCAACGCCTCCGGCGTGACGGCGAACAAGGCCGACGTGTCGGTGCCCTCGTGCTCGTCATCTTCCCAGTTACTTCAATGGGTCACAAACGTTGGGTTTCAGTGCGCGAGCATCCCAAACGGCTTTATCACGCCCTGGGCGATCACCGGCGGACTTCCTTCGGGCATGTCGGGGACTAGCACCACCGCCGTCATGACGATCTCCGCTCTCTCGGCGGCGGACCAAAGCAACACCGTTTATATCGGCTGGACCCTCTCGAAGTCGTGGACCGTGACCAACGGCAACGCGATCAACGGCTCGGCCGATGGAACGACGCTGACGGCGTCGGCGACGTATCACATGTACGACTGCCACGGCACATCAGGCGACGGCTCCTACGCCTCGCGCACCGCGCCGGGAACGTTCCTGCCGGCTAACTGCCCATCCGGTTATCAGGCCTACACGCGTCGGATATTCAGCTTCACGACGAGCGGAGCGGGCGCGCCGAATCCATACACCGCCGACGAGGTGGCGGGCGGCTCGGTACAGGCGTGGCTCACGACGCCGGTCCTCGACATCAATGGGTTGACGCCGACGACGACGCGGACGCTGTATGCATTAAGCACGCCGACCGGCGTTAAGAACACCTGGACGGGGCGATTCACGCCGCCCGGAGCGGCGTCGGGGGCGTGTAATCTAGTCTCCCCCGACGAACCGGACCTCGCGCCGTCGCCGACGACCAACGCGGGCGCCGACGTGTCGGCGGGCAGCGTAGAGCTAGCATTTCACATGCCGCTCACCGACGCATCCGCGCATCTCGGCGTCCGATGTGCGACTGCCGGATCGAGCATGAACTTGTCGACGGCGGGTTGGGTCGATTTCCGACGTAGCTGAGGTCAATTGCATTTGGGGATAGCGTGCCCAAGCCAAAGATAGCGGACGCCGCGGCGTTCATCTGACGACCGTTATCCGCGCCTATGGTGGTCACAATGGGAATCACTTCAAACGACGTAGCAAACCAGTCGCTTGCCTTGATTGGCGACAATTTGCCGCCCGTTTTAGGCCAGGCTCCGACGTTCGACTCGTCCGCCGCCGGGCAAGCTCTCTCACGCCTCTACCTGCCATGCTACCAGACCGTCGCCAAGCAGCACGGCTGGGATTTCGCGCGCAGTGTGTTCACGCTGGCGCTGACCGGCAACCCCCCGCCGTTGGGTTGGGCCTACGAATATGTCTATCCGGCCGCCGCCATCGAAGTGATGCAGGTGCAACCGCCCGCGCTCGCCGATCCGAATAACCCGCTGCCGCAGAATTGGTCTATCGGCAACACGACGGTCGCAAGCGTGCAGACCAAGGTGATCTGGTCGAGCCTCGCAGGAGCGCAGGCCATCGTGAACAACGCGCCGAGTGAGGCGACTTGGGATGTTGGGTTCCGGGAGGCGATGGTGCGCCTGCTGGCGTCCGAGGTCGCGATGGCGCTCTACGGGCGCCCTGACACGGCGGAATCTTACTTGAACTCCGGCGGCGCGTTTGAGACAATCGCCGAAGGTAGGATGGGATAATGCCTTCGTCGATTCAGACGCCTGCTGATCTCGTGAACATGAGCCTCGCGCGCATCGGCTATAAAATGCCGATTGGCTCGCTCTATGACGGGTCAGAGGCCGCGCGGGTTAGTTTGCGCATTTACGCGCAGACCCGCGACGAACTCCTCCGCCAAGACGATTTCGATTTCGCCGAGCGATCGATCTCCATGACGCTGCTAAAACAAGCCCCGGACGGCGGCTATATCCCGCCCGCCGTGTGGTCGAACGCCTATCCCGCGCTGCCCTATCTGTTCGAATACGCCTATCCTGCGGATTGTCTCAAAGTGCGCGCGATTAAGCCGCAAGCGATCTTTGTCATGGACTTTGATCCGCAGCCGGTCGTTTACACCACGGCGAACGACAATACCTACAATCCTGTGCAGCAGGTAATCCTGTGCAATGTGCCGAACGCGATTATGGTCTATACGGCGCAAGTGACCGATCTGACGGCATGGGATGTCGACACCGTGGAATCGTTCGCGGCGGCGCTAGGGCGGCGGCTCGCGCCGGTGCTGGTGGGTCTCAAGGCGCTGCAACCGCTCGCCGCCGACGAGCAAGCCGCCTTCGGCGTCGCAGAGAAAGAGCAGGGGTAAGCCATGAACTTGCCCGCTGATGTAGCGAACCAGGCCCTTGACGCGATAGGTCTGGATTTCACAATAGGCGACTTGCAAGAAGGAACGAAGCCCGCGCAGGTGCTTTTGCGCGCCTACAGCCAATGCCTTCGTCAGTTGCTTCGCGCTGTACATTGGAATTTTGCTCGCAAGCAAACCCCACTCCTGCTTCTCGCCGACGCCTCCGGTCAGACGCCGGACACGCCCACGCAGGTCATAGCGCCGTGGACCTACGAATACGCCTATCCGAACGACTGCATGAAGGCGCGGTTCGTGCCGTGGTCGCCGACGGGCGGCAATAGCGTGGTCCCGCCCGGCAATATTACGCCGTCGAACCCAACATCTCCGCTTGTCGGCGGCCTCGGTAGCCCGGTCCCCGGCGCGCAGCTTCGTCCCGCGCGCTGGCTCGAAGCCACTGATACGAATTATCCCGCGCAGGCTGGCGCGCTGACGTGGGAAGTGCAGGGCGTGTCGCCGCAAGGCCGCAGCGTAATCCTGACGAACGTGCCGTGCGCATCTATCGTCTATACCGCGCTGATGAATTATCCCTCGAATTGGGATGCGCAGTTTCGCGCGGCGTTCGTCGCCTATCTCGCTTCGGAGATCGCCCTTCCGCTATGGTCGTGGAAGAACAATCCTAAGATGGGTATGGCGATGAGGCAGGACAACATGAAGATCGCGGCTGCGAAGATCATGGCGGCGCGCGTTACCGATGGAAATGAAGGGTGGCACAACAGCGATTTCGTTCCTGACTGGATGCGCTTTCGCAATGTCGGCGGCGGCTACATGGGCGGTTACAGTCAAGCTATCGGCGCGCTCGGCGACGGCGGCTATGGGATGCTCTACAGCGGCTGCGATGCGTGCTGTGGGGTAGGGAACACGAGTGCTTACTGATGGCTGTCGCAATAAGTAAAAACGCATTCACGACAGGAGAAATATCCCCGGCCATGATGGGCCGGCAGGACGTGGATCGCTATCACTCGGCGCTCTCGACGTGCCGCAATTTCTTTGTGTCTTACGTCGGCGGCATCAGCAGCCGCGCTGGAACGGCGTTCGTTGGATACTCGAAGCAGACGGGCCGCGGCTATCCGCCACGACTGATTGAGTTTCAGTTCTCGAATAATCAAGGCCTCGGGCTGGAATTTGGCAACTTTTACATGCGGGCCGTTTCGAATGGGGCATTCGTTACCGAAGTCCCTGTTGGCATATCCGCCATTTCGTTAGCCAATCCAGCGACCATTACCGTCAATAATGTTCTTGGCGTATCGACTGCGACGGCTTTGAATGCTGGTGTCGTCGTTTCCTACAACACAGGCGAAACGATCACGCTCGCGGGCGGAACCTATGTAACGCAGGCGGTGGTGAACGTGACCAATACGGCGGTCTCGTCCGCCTATCCTTCGACGCCCGGCCATGGATACGTCCCCGGCGATACCGTCGTTTTCGCTGGCGGCACGCACTCATCCGCTGCGGGCGGAGCCATCGCGGCGACGCAGGTTTCGGGAACGCCGACGGTAGTCGCGGCGGGATCGGGTGGGACGCCGGGGACTCAGATTGTCACCGGGACCACGGGAACAGGAACGCGATTTCAGCTTTCTGTAACGGTCAGCGGTGGTGGCGCTATTTCTTCCATCAATTCTGTGCTTGTGGCCGGCAGCTACACAACCAACCCAGCCTTGTTGACTGCCGAGCCTGTCACCGGAGGAGGGTTAACCGGAGCTACCGTCAGCATCCTAATGGGAGCCAATGCAATCAGTGTGACATCAGGCGGCGCATACACGGTGAACCCCGCCGCTGGGGCGCTGACGCAGGCCTCGACGAGCGGAAGTGGGACCGGGTTGGTTTGCTCCGGCGTTTTTGCGCCGAACACGGTTTACGTTTCTAACGCGGGACAATACTCGACGCTGCCGACCAATCCCGTGAGTCAGGCGTCGACTAGCGGTTCCGGCGTTGGCGCCAAGTTCAACCTAACATCGACGTCGGTTCCGCCGCCGTTGAACGCGGGAGATTGGATTTATATTTCTGGCGTTGGGGGAGCGACGCCGTTCAATGGAGAGACCTTCGTCATTAATTCTATCGTCTCGAATGTTTTGACGATCTACGACGTTTTCGGCAACCCCGTCGACGCCACGTCTTTCGCCGCTTATACTGGCGGCGGGACCGTCTCGCGCATTTACACGTTGGCGACGCCTTACGCCGAGACTGATCTTCCCTACTTGAAAATCGTTGAGTCTGCGGACGCCATGTCGATCTGCTGCGTGAACACAGCAACCGCGACGGAATACGTCCCTCAAGACCTGACGCGAAATTCGGACACGAATTGGTCGTTTTCTCCAACCGTTCCCGCGCCTTCTGTTCTGCCGCCCGCGACAACATCGGGGGTTTACACGGCTGCGGGGAGCGTCAATTACGAATATGTCGTCACGTCGATCAATCCAGCCGACGGAACAGAGAGCATCGCGTCGCCGATAGCAAAAATCTCGAATGCGGTAGACGTCGCTTCGACGGCTGGGTCGATTACGGTTTCTTGGACTCCGGTTGCGGGCGTGCAAGAATATTATGTCTACAAGGCGCTGCCGGGGTACGGAGCCCCCGTCCAGTCTGGCGCACAATTTGGGTATGCGGGTTTCACTTACGGAAATTCTTTTGTTGATAGCAACATCACGGCGGACTTCTCGCAATCCCCCCCGACGCACGCGAACCCATTCGCGCGCGGCGTCATCACTGGCGCGACGGCGGTTTCCACCGGGACCGGATATACGACAGCGACGTTAAGTATTACGTCGGCGACAGGGACAGGAGGCAATCTCAGCGCGATCATATCCAACGGCGGCGTGACCGGGGCCATCGTTCAGGACGAAGGCATGAATTATAACGCCGGCGACACGATCAGCGTCACCGGAGACGGAACAGGAGCCGCGCTGACGCTTCAAGTAGGACCGCAGTCCGGCACATACCCATCTTTGCCTGCCTATTTCCAAGAGCGGCGCGGCTACGCAAATACGTTGAACAACCCTGACACTTATTTCTTTTCGCAGCCGGGTGCGTTCACTAATTTTGATGTGCGCAATCCGACCATCGCCTCGGACGCCGTCACTGGTTCTCCGTGGGCAGTGCAAGTCAATGGCGTGCAATGGATGATCCAGACTTCGGGCGGCCTGCTCGTGATGACCGGGTTGCGCGCCTGGATGCTGGTTGGCTCTGGCTCGTTTGCGACGAATGTGCAGCCGATCTCTCCCTCGAACCAGAACGACGTGCCGCAGGCGTTCACCGGCTCGTCGCCACTGATTCAGCCTCTTCTCATCAATTTCGATGTGCTCTATGTCGATCCGAACAACGTCTATTATTACGATTTGCCATATCAGCTATACGCGCTGTCGGAGCCGATAGACCTGACCGACGTGTCCGCCCACTTGTTTTCGGGGTACAGCGTCGTCGCAAACGCCTATTGCGAGAAGCCTTACCGGCTTATCTGGTCTGCGCGGAGCGATGGCGCCTTATTGTCGCTCACCTATTACAAGACGCAGAAGGTGCAGGGCTGGGCGCGGCACGACACGCAGGGTCAGTTCGTCGGCTGTTGCTCGGTGCTCGAACCGCCGGTCAACGCGGCCTATTTCGCGACCAAGCGCACGATCGCCGCGAACACAGCCTACATGATCGAGCGCATGGACAATCGCATCTGGTCAACGGCTGAATCGGTCTGGGCTGTCGATTGCGGCCTCTCCTATCCGCAACCGGAGCCGGCTGCGACACTGACCGTTAGCTCGCCGATGGGGCTCGGGAGCTTGACTGGCGCAACGCGGATCGTCGGCGGCTCCGGCTATTCGGCGGCCACAACCGGGACGGTGGTGGATCAGTTTGAGGGGCCAGGCGCGGGAGCCGTTCCTGTGCTGACGTTCGCCGGGGGGGCGCTTACGGGCGTTTCGTTCCCGGTCAGCCAAGGCGCGGCCTATACGCAACCGTTGCTCATTATCAATGATCCCGCCGGCAGCGCGGGCGGCTCCGGCGCGAGCGCACGGCTGATTCTGAACAACGCCACGACGCTGAATGCGTCAGCCCCTGTATTCTCGAACGCCGACATTGGGTCCGTCGTTCGCGCGGCCGGCGGTATCGCGGTCATCACAGCCTTTCAGTCCTCGACACAGGTTATCGCGAACGTCCTCGTCCCATTCGTCGATGTGACATCCGCGTCCGGCGGCCCGCTCGCGCCGATACTTTCCGGCCAGTGGACCAAGACGACGCCGACATCGACCGTCAGTGGGATGCGGCACTTGGTGGGCGCAACCGTGACGGGGCTCGCCGACGGCAACGTGATTCCGCCTACGGTGGTTAGCGCGGTAGGTACAATCACGCTGGCGACGCCGGCCTCCGCCATCGTGGTGGGCCTCGGTTTCCAGGCGCAGGCGCAGGACGTGCCTGTCGACACCGGCGCTCCGACGGTGCAGGGCCAGCGCAAGAAATTGACCGCGACGACGTTGCGGCTCGACGCCTCGCGCGGCGTGAAGGTCGGCTCGAACCAGCGCGACGGATCGTCGTTGAGCCCGCCGCAGATCGCCGTGCCGTGGAAGGACATGAACCCATTGCCAGATAGCGGGCCAGGAACGCCGAATTTCCCGCCGGTTCCCTACAACGCGCTTTGCACGCCGTTGCGCACAGGCGACGTGCGGACGGCGCTCGCGGGCGGCACGGTCACGCCAGGACAGCTTGCGATTCAGCAGGACAACCCTCTGCCTGCGAACGTGGTGGCGATTTACAGTGAACTCTTGAGCGGCGACACGCCGCAAATGCAAGCTCCGCAGAAGCGCGGCGGAGGCGGCCAATGACCCCGCGCTTCGAGATCGTGGAGGCCAAGCGGTTTCATTGCGGGCAGATGGCGCGCGTGATGCGCCGAGACTATCTCGCGGCGCTGCTGACCGCCGCCGCGAAGCCGCACCACGAATTGATCGACTGCTTTGAGCAATCCGCTTTTCGCAAGGCGTGGCTGATCGACGGCAAAGTGGCGGCGGTCGGCGGCGTGACCGGCACGCTGATGAACGGTGAGGGCATGGTCTGGCTGGCGCTGTCCGAGGAAGCGACCCGCCATCCCAAAGCTGTGATCGTCGAAGCGCGCCGCCAGATTGCCGGACTGATGCGAACCCGGCGCGAACTGCGCGCGTCGATCTTCGAGGGCGACGAGGCGTCGCTGCGGCTGGCGATCTTTCTCGGCTTTCAAGCTATCGGCTGTCTTTGGGAAGGCCCGGCGGAAACCCGCGAGGGTCGGCAATTGCTCGCGCGCGAAATCGCGGGTAATGCTGATTTGAGAATTACAGTAGGGACCAGCTTCATGATCCCGATGGCCTATCGATCGGAGGCGGACTGAATGGCGATCCTCGCTGCCGCCGTCTCGGCCGGAGGCTCGGTGCTGGGCGGTATCGCGGCAGGCAACGCCGCGTCCTACCAGGCGCAGGTGGCGCAGAACAACGCGCAGATCGCCAAGCAGAACGCCACCTACGCGCTGCAAGCCGGGCAGGCGAAGCAGGAGCAGGCCGGGCTGAAAGCCGCCGAGGAGGGCGGCATGGTCAAGACGGCGCTCGCCGCGAACAACGTGGACGTGAATACCGGCTCGGCGAAAGATGTCGAATCCGGGACGCGCGAGAAGGGCCAGTTGGACCAGGAGACCATAGCGAACAACGCCGAGCTGCAGGCCTATGGCTATCAGACCCAGGCGACCGGCTTCGAGGCGCAGGCCGGGCTCGACCAGGCGACAGCGGCCGAAGCTCCCATCGGGGCGGCGATAGGCGCTACCGGAAGCATGTTGTCCGGCGCGTCAGCCATCGGCTTCAAGGGGCTGAACTGGACTGGCGCGGCGGCCCCGGCGGCGAACGGCGCTATTGGCTCTGATTATGTCGCGAGTGGCGGGGTTGGTATCTGATGGCCCAAGTCCCTTACGCCGGAGGCGCGGACGACGTTCAGCCGGATGCCCGTCCGCCCGACGACTACCAGCACATCGAGGCCAATCCGTCATCCTTCGGTGGAGCGATTGCGCAGGGCGCGGAAAAGGCTGGCGCTGGCGCGGTCGATCTCAGCAAGTTTTGGGGCCACGTCCAAGCGGACGACGCCTCGAACAATGCGCAGAAGGAAGCATCGGACTTCGCCGAGCATATTCGCTCGTTGCAGGGACAGGACGCCCTTGACGCGCAGAAGAGCGCGAACACGACGCTTGACAGCATTTACGCGAAATATCGCAACCAACTCGGGACTCCCGATCAGCAGCATTTTTTTGACAACCAGAACCGCCCGTTCTTTGACCGATACATTCGCGGGCAGTTGAACACGACGTTTATTGATGCAGGGCGGCAGTTCGCGACTAAGACAGCAGACGCCGGAATCGAAGTCGCGCACTCGATGGCGGCCACGGCGGGGTCTGACGGAAATTGGGCGACAGTCGAAGTTTCCTATCACAAGGCGCTGTCGGGCGAGATCAAGAAGCTGCAAAGCGCCGGTATGGAGGCCGACCCCGACTCAATCGCGGCAGCGAAGGATAAAGCGGCTCTCGTCTACAAATCCGGCCTTGAAGGAATGGCGACGAAAGACCCTGACGGGGCGTTCGCCAAGCTGGATGACCCGAAACTGAAAACCGCACTTGGCTCGAACTATGACGCCACAGCAAAGAGCGTGCGCGATAGTGTCGCCCGCTCCTATATCTCGAAGGCCGACACAATTGAGGTCAACGACCCGACGAAGGCGGAAGCGTTTGTGCGCGCCAACGAGGCGAAATTCGGCGTCGCGTTTGGCGCGGCGCTCGACAAGGCGCACCAGGCGGCGGACCGCGCTGTCGGCAAAGGCGGCGGCAATGCTTCTTGGGACGCGGCGGGGAGCGGCCCGCCCAAGACGACGCCGGTTTCCTCGAACGCCCAAGTCTACGGCGACAGCCTCGGCGAAGGCGTAAAAACAGCCTACGGGCTGTCGGGTGACACAAAAGTCGGGCGCACGCCGCAGCAGGTTTACGATGTCTTGCACGCGCTCCCTGACGGCTCCCTTGCTGGGAAGCCGGTTGTCATCTCCACAGGGCTGTCAAACAGCCCAAAGGACGTCGGTTACGCTTTCTCTCAAATCAGCGAGGCGATCAAGAAGGGCGCGAAACCGTCAGACATCACGGTGATGGGCGTTGGTGATCGGGCTGATTTTGCCGGGCTGAACGACAGGATCAAAAAATTTGCAAATGAAACCGGCGCGAAGTTTCAACCTGTCGACCCGTCGAAATTGTCGCCAGACCGTGTTCATCCGGCGAGCTACAGTGGGCTATTGGGCGACGTAGCCCCGGCAGCGGCAAGCGGCAAGAAGTATTCCGGCGATGATCTCTATCCCGCTTTCCACGGCCAAGAATCCGGCGGCGGCAAGAACACGACGACGAGCGTCGATAATGCGCACGGCGACATGCAGATCATCCCCGACACATTCAATCGGTTCGCCAAGCCGGGGGAGACGATTGACAACCCCGAGGACAACAAGCGCGTCGGCCACCGCATCCTTGAATATTACTCGCAGAAATATAACGGCGACGCCGCACGAGTGGCGGTCGCTTATTTCTCCGGCGAGGGGAACGTCGCGCCGCCCGGCTCGGCGACGCCGTGGAAAGAGAACCGCCACGACGGGCAAGGCACATTCGTCTCGCAATATGTGAATGGCATCTTGGGGCGGCTGGGCGCGCCCGGCGTCGCCGCCACAACGCAGCCTCTTGGTCATGGCTCCCTGTCGGCGAGCGGGACGATGGCGCGGCCCGGCTGGGAGGACGCCGCGCCGTCGGCCGAGCCAGAATCCCTCGAAACGGTCAAGCCGACCGACGCCGCGCTCACTACATCTCCGCCTGCCGCGTTGACGCCTCCCGCGCCGCCGCAGACGCCCGAGGATGTGGTGAACGCGATCTACGACCGCCAGTCGGCGGCGATGCAACATTTGCAGGGCATGGGTCTGACGCCAGAGCAGATGATCGAGGGCGAGCGCCAGATCACACAACGCGCGGCGTTCGAGATCGCGGCGGCCGGCGAGCAGCAACGCGCCGTGGCCGCGCGCGAGAAAGAGGCGACAGACGACGTTCTCGGGACTGCGCGCAAGGAAAGTTACACGGCGGCCTATGCGAAATTGAACGCGCTAATGGCCGACCCGCGCCGGCCGCTATCGGAAAAGGCATTCGACACGTTGAGCGACGTTCTTGAGCGCCGATCCGGCAACCCTAACCCGATCAGCTACGGCTCGGAATACGCCGACGCGCTCAAGAACATCGTCGAGCCCAAGAGTGAGACTGATCGGATCAGCGATCCGCGCGACATCTTGAAGATGGAAGCCGACGGAAAGTTGACGGCCAAGGGCTCAGACCATTTGCTCGGCGTCCTCGACAAGACGAAGAAATCCACGAGCGAACTCGGGATGCAACAACGTGAGGCTGGCGTTCTAAGCTACGCGAAGGACTATCTCGATAAGAGCGTGAACGAGCCTTATTACCAGGTGAAAGACCCGGAAGGTAAGGGCATCTACGAATTGAAGTTCCTCAACATGTTCTATGGGCAGTTGGATGATTGGCGCAACGCTAACAAGAACATGGCGGACTTCCCGCTGTTTGATCAGAAAAAGCTGGACCAAATGCTCACGATATTGAGGCCCCGCGCGAAGATCAACGAATTTCAGATCGGCGCGGGCGGGCAGGAAGCGCCTGACGCGCCACTTCCTCCACCGCCTGCAAATGTCGCTCCGGCGGCGTGGCAGTCTTACGTCACAAAGCCGCCCAGCGTCGGCGGGAAACCGATCACGCACACACAATGGGCTAATGTGCTTAGTATTTTGTCGGAGAGCCCGACGAACGCGACGATGCAATATTTCGACAAACACTTCGGCCCGGCAGGCTTCTCGGCGGAGCGGACCGTGCGCGATCTGCGCGGGAGCCTTGTCGGCAAGCCTGAAAACGTGGGAAATGAGCCGCCGAAACAGGATGCGCTAGCCCCGGTGTTCAACACGACAATGGGGATTTCGCCGTAATGGCCGATGCCGATGGTCAAGTTGCCGATCCGTTTGCGGGCGTCTTAGGCGGCGGCGACCAGCCGCTGCGCTATCAGGCCGCGCCGCCGCCTGCCGATGACGAGAACGACCCGTTCGCGAAACTGCTGAATGGCCAGACCGTCGACCCGACAGGCTCATCAACGTCCGGCGCGTTCACGCGAGGCGCGGCGCGCGGCGCGCTCCCGGCGGCGGGCGGTCTCGCTGGCGCAGGAGCGGGCGCGGCCTACGGCGCGGCGGCGGGCGCTCTGGTCCCAGGCCTCGGCGAAACCGGCATTTCCGAATTGGTCGGCGGCGTTGCTGGCGGCTTGATCGGCGGGTTCGGCGGATCGTTCGCGGCTGAGAAGGCTCAGGATTACGGCCTGTCGAAGCTGCCGGATTCGTGGGTGGAGTCGATAGGCCAAGACGAGCGCCAGCAGCGCCTCGACCAAGAGCAGCACCCCTACGCGACATTTCTCGGCGGCATGGCTCCGTTCGCGCTGACGATGAAACCGGGCGGTTTTTCAGCGGCGGCGAAACTGCCGGAGAACTCGACCGCGCTCCAACGTCTAATGGTCAATCCGGCGACGCAGCGGCTATTCAGCGGCGCGTTGATGGGCGGCATGGAGTTGGGGCAAGAGGCGGCCGAGGGCGACGTCGATTGGAACAAGGTCGCGATCTCGACCGGCTTCGGTCTGGTGTTCAACAAGCCAAATCGCTTCGGAGAGGCCATAGAGGGCATCATTCCGCGCTTGCTCGGGCGAACTACCGCACATGACGTGATGGGGCTGAAACCCCAAGAACCGCCATTCGAGGAACAAGGTCAGCGGTTCCGGGGGCGACAGGATTACGACGTGGGCGGCATTTACGGAGCCGTGACCGAACCGCCAGCCGGACCAGAACACACGCTGGCCGACGTCGACGCAAACTACGTTTATGGCGAGCGGCCCCCCACGCTGACCGACGCCTGGGCGCTTGGCGTGGGCGGCCCGGCTCGCACCGAAAAGACGTTCATGGGCGACGAGGAATCTCCGCCCGCCGTGGAGCAGGCCGCGCAGGCCGCGCAGCGCGAGGAACAAGCGACCGTCGGGACGGCTGAACTGCCGAACCCGGCTCCGCTCGCGCGCGACGCGCACGTCGAGGCGTTCCGCGAATATGAGGCGTTGACCGCGCAGCGCGACGCGCTCGTGAAGGCCGCCGACGAATTGCCGCACGACGGCGCGCTCGACGCGCAAGTTACCGCCGTAGAAGCCAAGATTGCGGACATCGCGCCAGAGATCAGCGCGGCGCACCGGCGCGCGGCGGAGAAGGTCGGCGGGGCGATGGTCGCGCCGGAGGGCGAGGCGGCGGCCGGCGGCGGCGACCTGCAGGCCATCGTTGACGACGCCAAGCGCCAGTTCATCAGCGCCGGACGCCCGCCGGATGAAGCCGAGGCGCTGGGGCACATCGTGGCGTCGCGCATGGCCGCGCGCTCGGAGGCGTTCGAGGGCAAGATCGGAACGCCGGAGGAAATCTATCGCCGCGAGGGCGCGGATATCAGAGGCGAGGACGGCAAGGTGCGCCGCGTGGGCGGAAAGCGCGCCAAGACCGGGCCGGAAGTGGTCGCGTCGGTCGAGCTGCCGCCTGAGTTGCCCGTCGTGCCGGCGGAGGCCGAGGCGGAGGCGCAACGGCGCGCGGCATCCCCGGAGCCGGACGTCGATGCGATCGCAAAGGAGCAGATCGCGGAAGCGCCGGAGCCGGAACCCGAGCCCGAGCCGGTTCAGACCTTGGAAAGCTCGGAAGTGGGACAGCCCATCCGCGAGGCAAGCTCCGAGGAGACCGGCGGCGCGAACATGAACTCGGAAGGGAAGCAGCCGCCTTCCTCCCAGCCCGAGCCTTTGATCCAGGATTCGCAGCGCGCGGAGCCGTCGGAAAGCTCGACCATGCGGCAGATGCCGCCGTCGATCTTCGAGGGGCCAGAGATTACGCGCTTCACCGATTTTTCGTTGGGGGACATCGACCAAGCCTCCGGTAAGAAGATAATTCAAGGATCAAGCGACTACAAGGCGCTGCTGGCCGCCGCCGAGGAAAACAAGCCGAAGCTTCTCGACAGGCTTAACGAGCTAGTCAAGGGCGTCGACGGCGCGCGCGTGTATGGGGCGCGGGCAAAGGACTTGCCGGGCCTCGAACTCAAATTGTCGGCGAAGAGGCGGAACCCGAACACGATATCCGACTATCTCGGCGCGCGTATCGTTGTCGACCACGTTCAAAACCTAGACGCCATTCTCGACAAAATCAAGGCAACGGGCGCAATAATCGAGGCCGAGGACTTTATTCGTCCGGGCAAGGAAGGTTATCGCGCCATCCACTTGCAAATAGGCCTTGGCGACGGCATGTCGGCGGAGTTGCAGCTTGTCCCTGAGCCCGTGATGCGGGTTATGGACGAGGCGCACGAGATGCGACAGCCGGTGAAGCGGCTGAAAGAATCGGTCGACCCGGCTGATACCGCGATCTACCGCGACGTGATGGATCGGGCGCTCAAGTTGTTCGATGACGCCTGGGCGAGCGCGCCGGAATGGAGTGTCGATTATGGACGCGATGGAGAGACGGTTCGCGGCGGAGCACGAGAGCTTCCTGAAAGCGAATCACCCACGCCTGCACCGGAGCCTAAGCCAATCCGGCAAACTCCAAGCACGACTGACCTCGGTGGGGGAGTCGGCGGCGGAGACGATGAACCACGAAATGTTCAAGAAGCTCGACGAGACGAGGGACTTGGACCAGTTGGCGAGGGAGAAAGTGTTAGCGGGCCACCAAGAAGCTCTGACGGAACTGATCAGGCACGACCTGATCCATCAACCGACGCCGCAGCCGCAGGACGAGTAGAAGCGCGCCAAAAGATCGCGGAGCGGTCGCGCGCGAACTATCGCATCACCGACGCCGACGCCATCGGCGAGGGCGGCCCGAAGGCGAAGATTCGGGCGAACATCGACGCGATCAAGACGCTCAAGCTGATCGAGGACGAGGCGCGCGAGGCGACGCAAGAGGAAAAGGCGAAGCTGGTCAAATACACCGGCTGGGGCGCGTTCTCTGAAAAGATGTTCAATGCCGACCGGCAGGATGAGTTCAAGGCGGAGCGCAAGGCGTTTCGCGCTCTCGTCACCAACGAGGAATACGCCGCCGCGCGCGCTTCGACGAAGAACGCGCACTATACGTCGCCGGAAGTCGTCAAGGGCATGTGGGATGCGCTGACGGCGCTCGGCTACAAGGGCGGCGAGGCCATCGAGCCGTCGGCCGGCATCGGCCATTTCATCGGTCTCATTCCCGATAGCGTCGCGCCGCGCACGTCATGGACCGCTGTTGAACTTGACCCGCTGTCCGCCCGCATCACCAAGGCGCTATACGGCGGCGCGGAGGTCAACAATCAGGGCTTCGAGACGCTCAAGCGCCCGTCGAACTATTACGATCTCGCGATCTCCAACGTGCCGTTCGGCAGCTATTCGCTGACGGAGAAGCCGCACGGCACTCACCTGATCCACGATTTCTTTTTTGTGAAGTCGCTCGACAAGGTTCGCCCTGGCGGCGTGGTGGCGTTCATCACGTCCAAGGGGACGATGGACAAGGCCAATTCGGACGTGCGCGCGCGGCTGGCGAAAGACGCCGATCTTGTGGGCGCGATCCGCTTGCCAGGCGGCAAGGAGGGCGCATTCGCCGGCAACGCTGGAACAGAAGTCACGACCGACATTATCTTCCTGCGCAAGAAGATTCCGGGCGAGGCTCCGTTCGCGAGCGCGGACTGGATGGACACGAAGGAAATCCAGACGCCGGAAGGCCCGACGCACATCAACGAGTATTTCGCCGACCGCCCCGACATGATGCTCGGCGAAATGCGGCTGAAAGGCTCGATGTATGGAGCGAACGAGCCCGTGCTGATGGGCGAGCCGGACGATTTGCGCGCCAAGATCGGCGAGGCGGCGGGAAAAATGCCGCCCGGCGCTTTCACCAAGCGCGCCACGCCGCCGCCGCCGACCATCAATCGCGACGACATGGGAATGGACGTCAAAGAAGGCGGATACGCTCTCAAAGACGGCCAGATTTACCGGCGCGTTCAGGGCATTGGCGAGCCGCAGAAAATGTCGCCGGAGACCGTTGCGCGCGTGTCGAAGCTGATCGGCATACGCGACATCTACAACGATCTGCTCAAGGCGCAACTCGGCAAGGGCGGCGACGCCGAGAAGCTGCGCGAGGCGCTGCGCGACGCCTACGACGAGTTCGTGGCGAAACACGGCCCGATCCGCAAAGAGGTTAAGATCGTCTCGAAGAAGCTGGACGCTGACGGCAACCCGCAGGTTCGCATCAAGCATCCGAACTTCGAGGAATTCCGCGACGACCCCGACGTCTACAAGGTTGCGTCCATTGAGAATTACGATCCTGAGAAGGATACGGCGACGCGCGCCGCGATCCAGACCAAGGACGTCATCGCCGCGCCGGTGGACCGCAAGATCAACAGTTCCGCCGACGCGCTGGCGTCCGTGCTTGACACCCAAGGCAAGGTCGATCTGCAAGAGATCGGTAAGCTTATGGGAGCGAAGGACGAGGACGAGGTTGTCGCGCGCTTGGGCGACCTGATCTACCAGAACCCGAACGGGCGCGAATGGGAATCCGCCGATCAATACCTGTCGGGAACCGTCATCAAGAAGTTGGAAGATGCGCGCGCCATCGCCGCGACCGATCCGACCTATGCGCGCAACGTCGCGGCGCTCGAAAAGGTGCAGCCGCCCCTGCTGACAGCCGTAGACATCACGGCGCAGTTGGGCGCACCGTGGATACCCGCGCAGGTCCACGCCGACTTCCTCAAGGAATTGGGCGCGGTCAATCCGAAGGTCGAATTGCTGCCGGTCAACAAGGAATGGCGCGTCGAGGCTGACCGCTTCAAGCCATCGGCAGAGACGAAATGGGGCGTCGGTCGATCTGACGTCACTCTCAAGTCGATCATGAAGGCGGCGTTCAACAACAATCAGATCACGGTCTATGACCAGATCGACCGCGACACGCGCGTTGTGAACCAAGCCAAGACAGAAGAAGTCGCGGCGAAGATCGAGGAAATCCGCTCGATGTTCTCCGGCGACCCTGACAAGGGCGTGGAGCCTTGGGCGTTCGCGGACCAGCAGCGCGGCGAATTGCTTGAGGGCGTCTACAATCGGACCATGAACGATCTGGTGCAATGGAAGGCCGACGGCTCGCACCTGACGCTACCGGGCCTCAATCCGATGTTCACCGACCGCGCGCACCGAAAGAACGCGGTCTGGCGCATCTTGCAGAAGGGCAACACGCTGCTCGCGCACGCGGTCGGGAGCGGTAAGACCGTAACGATGATAGCGGCGGCGATGGAGCAAAAGCGGCTGGGACTTATTCAAAAGCCTTGCGTGGCCGTCCCGAACCACATGCTCGACCAATTCTCGACCGAGTTCATTCAGGCCTATCCTGACGCCAACATCCTAGTGGCGAACAAGGACGAGATGTCGCCCGACGCGCGCCGCGCGTTTGTAGCCAAAACCGCCTCGAACGATTGGGACGCCGTGATCTTCACGCACAGCGCGTTCGGACGCATCGGCGTATCGAGCGAAACGCAAGGCCAATTCATCCAAGACCAGCTTGCGGAATATCGCGAAGCGCTTAAAGCGCAGCAGGCGGCGGATCGTGCGGCGGGGGAAACAAAGAAGTCGCGCACCGTCAAGCAGCTTGAAAGCGCGATGGAGAAGATGAACGCCCGACTGCAAAAACTGTTGAACGACGAAGTGAAGGACGAGGGAACGACATTCGAGGAATCGGGCATTGACCAAGTGATCGTCGATGAGGCGCACCTGTTCAAAAACCTTGCCTTCCCGACGCGCTACTCGAACATTCGCGGGCTTTCCTCCGCCGCCTCGCAGCGGTCGGAGGACTTGTTTATGAAGATTCGCTACCTCGAGCAGCGCAAGCCTGGGCGCTCGGCGATCTTCGCGACCGGCACGCCGATGTCGAACAGCATGGCCGAGCTTTGGACCATGATGCGCTATCTGCAACTCGACAAGCTCAAAGAGCGCGGGTTGGATAAGTTCGACGCTTGGGGCAACACCTTCGGCAAGGTGGTGACGCAGCCCGAGATGGCTCCCGACGGGAGGTCGATCAAAGACGTCACGTCGTTCTCGAAGTTCGTCAACATTCCCGAGTTGATCTCGCTCTATTCCGAGATCGCCGACTCGCAATCGGCCGAGCAGTTGAACCTGCCACGCCCGGCGTTGATGACGCGCGACGGCAAGCCGGGGATCGAAGTTCACACCGCGCAGCTTTCCGAGCACGAGGAAGCCGCCGTGCGGCGCATCGTGGAGCGCCTCGCCGAGATCAAGGGCCTGCGGCGCGAGAAGGGCGAGGACAACACGCTGTCGCTCATGGGGGCCGGGAACAAGGCCGCGCTCGACGGGCGCTTGCTGCGCGACGGCGACATCATGGGCTTTGCGGTGCCGAAGCCGATGGAGTTCAACCCGAACGGCAAAATCGCGCTCGCGGTCAAGAACATCAAAGACATATACGACCGCTACAAGGACGATCCGAACGCGCGCTCGCAGATGGTGTTCATGGATCGCGGCACGCCCAAGGCCAGGGTCGCCGAGAGCGATGAAGGCTACGCCGCGACTTGGGACGCCGTGACCGGCGACGAGCGCATGGATTGGGCGCGCGCGGCGGGATCGACGAAGAACATTGAGGACCGCGACTGGCAGCGTTCGTGGGGCGATCTGACCAAGGCCGAGCAGAAGGCGCTGCGCACCGTGGTCCCGAAGGACGAGAGCGCGGCCGGGAAGCCGCCACCGATCAATCTTTACGAGGACATGCGCCAGCGGCTTGTGGCCGAAGGTATCCCGCGCAAGGAGATCGAGTTCATCCACGACGCCGACAGCGATGAGAAGAAGCGCGCCCTATTCGCGCGCATGAATGACGGCGTGACGCGCGTGCTGATCGGCTCGACGGAAAAGATGGGCGTCGGCACCAACGCGCAGAAGCGCCTGATCGCCATGCACCACATGGACCCGACACATAAGCCGGCGGAGATCGAACAGCGCGATGGGCGCATTTTGCGCCAAGGCAACCTCAACAAAGAGGTCCATATCCTGCGCTACATCACCGAACGGTCGCTGGACGCGACGCGCTGGCAGCTTTTAGAGCGCAAGGCGAAGTTCATCGGGCAGGTCAACAGCGGATCGAAGGGCGTCCGCGTCGCCGAGGACATCGACAACCCGTTGCCCGAGGCCGAGATGCTCAAGGCGGCGGCCTCCGGCGACCCGCGCATCATGCAGCACGCCGAACTGACGCGGCAGGTGCGGCAACTGACGGCGCAAAAGCGCGGTTTCGACCAGACCAAGCAGCGTGCGACGTGGCAGGTGAAGGGCCTGCAATCTCACATTGAAGAATTGAAGCGGAACCTTGCGCCTGCGAAAGAGGATTCCGAGCGCGTGCAGGACATTCGCGGCGACAAGTTCAAGATCACGTTGAGCGACGGGACCACGCTCACGGACCGGAAAGCAGCCGGCGAGAAGGTGCGTGACGGCGTGCTGCGGATTGCTCCGCAATTGAGCCATAGCGCCCGCGCACTTAACTTCGGCGAGATTGGCGGCTTCCCGGCCAGCATCGAATTGAGGCGCAGCTATTCCTACGGCGGCGCGTCGCAAGAGGAAAACATCATCACCGTCGGCAAGCTACAGCTTGAGGGAAATAGCCTTTACGCCAGCCCGAACGAGTTCATCATCAACAGCGAGACTGATCCGGTCGGCCTGATGGCGAAGTTCACCGGGTTGCTCGCGGAGATCAAGGCGCAGGCGGATCGCGTCGAGGCGCAGATCGCGGGGAACCAGAAAGAATACGACACGCTGTCGAAGGCAGCGGCGGCGACATGGCCGCGCCAAGCGGAATACGCCGAAGCGGCTGCGAAGCTGGCCGCGCTGACGGAGGACTTGAAGCCGAAAGACCCGTCAAAGGCTCCGCAGGCCATTGAAGCCGAGAAGCCAGATGAGGACGAGCGCAAGCTTGAGCAGAGCCAGTTCGGCCGCATCCTCTTGCGGCTCGGCCAGCGGTCGATCATCACGTTGATGAAAATTGCCAACGCGACGACGGCGATCCACGAACTCGGCCACGATTTCTTCGAGATGCTCAAGCGCGACGCCGCACATCCTGAAGCGCCGCAACGGATGCGCGATATGTGGGAGGTTGCCAAGCGCGAAACAGGCGTTGGCGCGGACAACGTGATCTCGACCAAGGCGCACGAGAAGTTCGCCAACGGCTACATGCGCTGGCTTTACGAGGGAACCGCGCCGACGCGCGCGCTCGACGGCGTGTTCAAGATGTTCCGCGACTGGATGCTCCCTCTCTACGATCGGGTGGAGGGCCTGAACGTAGAAATCAGTCCGGCGCTACGCAGCGTGTTCGAATACATGCACGAGACGAAAGATCGCGCTACGGTGATCGCGCCGCACGCGGAACCGGGGCGCGGCCTCGACGACCTCCACGCGGAAGCCGCCGAGCAGACGCCGCACGAACACGCGAGCGGCGCGGCCGACCGGGTCGAGGCCGAGCGGCCGCATTTTGACGACGCTCAACCGCCGACGGAGATCGCCGATGAAATCGCCCAAGCCGTCCAAGAAGTCGAAGCCGCAGCAGCAGGACCAGGAGGCGACGCCGCAGGAGAAGTTGGACGCGGCGACGTCGGATTACCAGAAATGGTCGGCGGTGGCGGCCAAGCCGGGGCTCAGTCCGGCGGCGGCGTCATGGGCGGCGCAGGCGGCCAGGAGCGCGCAGGCGGAAATGCAGCTCCGGCAGAAGTCGGCAAGCCCACCGCCGGAGGCTCCGCCAGCGGACGACCCGAATCTAGCGACCCTCTTAGGGATGCCCCCCTCGCCCCCCGGCCCGTCAGGCTCATCGGGGACGGAGAATCCCCCTACGTAGACAAGGCGGGCAATTTCAAGCGCGCCAACATCAACGTCGCCGACGACGTGTGGGCGGCGATCAAGGCGCGCTCCGAGGCGAATGGCGACTTCATCGGCGACCGCCGCGCGCCGACGACGTGGGCGCAAACGCAGGAACTAGCCGCGGCGATGGGTAAGTTTGGCGCGGCCGATTTGGTCGATGGCTGGGTGCGCGGGCGAGCGATGAACGCCGAGCAGATCGTGGCGCTCAAGGAGCTATTGACCGACCAAGCCAACGAGGTAGGGCGCATCTCGCGGCTCAAGGATGAGTCGCCGGAAGGCGTGCTGGCGTTCGCGACCGAACAGGCCCGGCTCGACATGGTGCTTAAGTCGATCATGGGCGCGACGGCGGAGGCGGGCCGCGCGCTCAACATCTTCCGCATGATGCAGGGCGATATCGACAAGGTGATGCTCGCGGCGACCGGCCGCACGCTCTACCAAAAGACGCAGGAGATGAAGCTGTTGGCGGCCTACGAGACGCCGGAAGCCATCGCCTATCTGACCGACGCGACCGCGAAGCATTCGTTCGGTCGCATGTTGCTGGAATACTGGATCAACGGGCTGATCTCCGGCCCGGCGACGCATACAACCTACGTGATCGGCAACATGATCCTGTCGATGCAGAAGGGCTTGCTCGAAACCACCACAGCCGCCGCGCTGGGCGCGCTGCGCGGCCCAATGGGTCGCGACACTTCGAACGTAGTCCGCTTCGGCGAGGTGGCGGCCAGACTACGCGGCGCGGCGTCTGGCTATATCCCGGCGGTCACAGCGGCGGCCGACGCTTTCCGCACCGGCCTGACCGGGCGGCTTCCCGGCCAAGACAAGGTGCGTGCCCTCCCCTATCAGCCGGAGCAGGCGCTCCCGCTGGCCGGCAAGATGCTGAACGAGGGCGCGACGCGCGCGGACGCCAAGGCGGCGATCTTCGGCGCGTTTCGTGGAGTGCTCGACGGCGCGCTCGCCATAGGCAAGGTGCTTGAGGCGACGCCGGCCGGCGAGCGCACCGCCGCGCCGATGTATTCGCCGATGGGCGCTATCTTCGACGTCCGGGTTCGAGGGGGCGTGATCCCGATCGGGCAGCTTGCGCGCGCGCCGAGCCGCGCCATCGCATCTATCCACACCTTTTTTCGAGCCATGAATTACAGCATCGAGAAATCGGCGCTGATCTACCGGCAGGCCGAAGGCGACGCGGCGAAGATCGCGCAATTGCGATTGAACACGCCCGATGACATCATGTCGGCCTCGACGAAGGGGGCGACGGACCTCACGCTCATGGGGCCTGCCGGCAAGTTCGTCGAGCACCTATCGAAACTGACCAATTGGGCTCCGAATCTGCCCGGCCTCGGCGAGACGCCGATCCTCAAGTTTATCGACCCGTTCGTCCACATCGCGGCGAATATCATCGACCAGTCCATCGTGCAGCGGACGCCCGCCGGCCTGCTGTCGTCGGAAATCCGCGCGGACCTGATGGGCCGCAACGGCGTCGCCGCGCAGGACATGGCGCAGGCCCGCATGATCGTCGGCACGGCGCTGTCGATTGGCTTCGGCTCGCTCGCCGCCAGTGGCTACGTGAGCGGCTCTGGCCCGATGGATCGCAACAAGGCCGCGATGTGGCGCATGGCCGGAAACCAGCCGCATTCCGTTCGGATCGGAGACACTTGGTATGCGATGAACCGGCTCGGGCCGCTCGGGATGCTGCTCGGCATGTCAGCCGATCTGTACGACGTGGCGCACACGGCGTCGACCGGCGACATGCTGCAGGCCGCCGCGCTGATGCAGCACGCGGTCACGCAAAACGTGCTGGACGAGTCGTTCATGCGCGGGCCGGCCGAACTGATCCAGGCCGTTGAAGACCCAGGCCGCTATGGCGAGCGTTATATCCAGAATTTCGCATCGTCTTTCGTGCCGTATAGCGTCGGCATGGCGCAGATGGCGCGCGCAAGCGACCCATACTCTCGGCAGGCCCGCACGGTCATGGACTCGATCCGCGCCAAAACTCCCGGCATGTCGGAAGAACTGTTTCCGCGTCTCGACATTTGGGGCCAGCCGATTCCGTCGCGCGATGCGCTGATCGCCGCCGGGGCCACCGCGATTTACGAACAGCGGATGAGCCAAGACCCGGTGAACATATCGCTCGCGCAACTTGGGATCGGGATAGCCCCCGTTGATCGAACCATCCGAAATGTGCAATTGACAGACCAGCAGTATGATGACTTCGCGCGCATCGCCGGCCGGATGGCGAAACAGCGCCTCGACGTGTTCGTGCGTTCACCGGATTGGCGTCAATGGCCCGTTGGCGTCCGCGTCGATGCGGTCAAGGCCATCGTCGAACACAGCCGCGAGGCGGCGCGCGGGGTGCTTTTCATGAAATATCCACAGATCATGGCCGACGCGACGCGGCAAAAAATGGCGAAGCTCGGGGTCGGCCAATGACCGACGCGCCCGCCAGCCCGGCCCATCAAGCCGTCCGACCGCCGCCCAAGCCGCGCAAGCCCCAGCGCGTCGAGTTCAAAGGCAAGCCCATTGGGCACGAGTCAGGTCGCGCGCAACATTCCCTCAGGTCTCACGAGAAACCTAAATGAATAACAGGTTGGCCCGCCGCGCGCCTTGGAAGTCAGCCATTTCGATGGCGCTGGCCCTGCTGGCTCCGTCTTTGGCGTTTGCCCAATCTACTATCCTACAAGCCGGTCCGATAACGTCCGGTCACGTAATGCAATATGTCGGCGATGGATTTTCGCAACCTATCGTAATGGATGCAGGCGGCGCGGGCGGCGGCGGATTGGGCGCCAATACTGCCGAATTGGGGATTACCTCGCGCGCGGGTCACGGCGCATACACGCCTCCATACGCCAGCAATGGCAATGGCCCACTCGGCGAACATTTCTGCATGTTCGATGGACCGACGGATAACCCGACAGGCTATCACTATCTCTGTCTCGACCCGAATGCGCAGGGCGGCGGCCTTCTGGATTTTGGAGCGGCGGCCGGAGCCTTGCAATTACCTTTAGCCTTTATTTACAACGGGACGACATACAATTTCCCGTTTGCAGCCGGAGGGATTGTCGGACCGGGCACGACTACGGCGGGCGACATCGCTATATGGAATAACACGACAGGGACGCTGCTCAAAGATGTTGCTGTTTTGCCCACTATCAACGGCGGTACAGGCACGGCAAACCCCGCTGGCATCCCAGAGTTCAACGGGGTTTCCGCGCCGACGTTTATTAATCCTGGAAGTGGCGTCGCGACGGCGATTGGCGTCAACACGAACGCCTCGGGAGGAATGACGCTGGTCAACGGCTCGCCTACTATTGGCGATTGCCTGCGATGGTCCTCAACGGGCGTGCAGGACGCGGGTGGCGCGTGCTCTGGTGGGGGAGGCATGATATACCCAGGCGCAGGCGTGGCGGTTAGCACCGGGTCGGCGTGGGGAACATCGATAAATCTCGGGACAGGCGTATCCCCGGCTCTCGGCGTCAACACGAACGCCTCGACGGGTATCGTGCTCGCTAACAATTCCCCAACGCTTGTGCCGGGGCACTGCCTGCAATGGTCCTCAACGGGCGTGCAGGATGCGGGGGGAGCCTGCACGACGGGCGGCGGCGGCGGCACGGTGAGCTCGGGATCGACCAACAACCTCGCCTACTATAGCACGGCGGGGACTACCGTTACCGGGCTGGCGACGGCGAACAACGGCGTTCTAGTCACGTCCTCTGGCGGCGCGCCGTCGATCTCCACGACACTGCCGAGCGGTTTGACCGCCCCTAGCTTCACCGTCACCACGACGTTTACAGCGACGGGGCTCGTCACCAACGCGGATTTGGTCTACTCGTCTACAACGGTAAACGGGCAAAGCTGCACGTTGGGATCGACGTGTACAGTGGCGGCCGCCGCCGGGACGCTGACGGGCGCAACGCTGGCGAGCGGCGTCACGGGGTCGAGCTTGACCTCGGCGGCGGGCGGGGCGTTCGGAACCGGGGCCTATGCGACAGCCTATGTTCTCCCCACGGCGACGAACTCGGTGCTCGGTGGCGTCAAGCCGGACGGCACGACGCTCGCCAACACGTCCGGGGCGATCAACGTCAACCTCAGTCACGCCAATACATGGTTGGCGACGCAGACATTTCCGTCAGCGTCGATCACGCTTGCGGAATTAGCCACGCAGACGGCGAATACAGTCCTCGCCAACGCCACGGCAGGGGCCGCGTCGCCAACCGCGGTCAGTATGCCCTCGTGCTCGGCGGGATCGAGCGCCCTAACGTGGACGACCTCGACGGGGTTCGGATGCAACACGATCACGAGCGGCGGGTTGACTAACGTTTACGACGCTTCGTCATGCGCTGTCAGCACAACTACGAGCAGCGGCGACGAGGCGAGTTGTGTGCAGGGATTTATAAACACCGCTAACACGGCAGGCGGCGGCGTAGTCTGGATGGGTGTGGGCTACATCAATCTCAAATCCCAAGTAACAGTGAAATCCGGCGTTACGCTACAGTGCGCCAACAACGGCAGCGTTTTTGACTCAAACACGATGGCGTATGGCGGCAAAGGTTCCGTGTTCGCGGTATTGTGGGGCTCTGGATCAGTTGCTTACACGAACGCAGCAATTCTTTTGGACTATGATTCTGGGGTGAGAAACTGCGGGTTTTGGTACCCCAGCCAGAGCGCCGCATCGGCATCGCCGACCGTATATGGGCCGACGATTGCATTGTTTACTTCGAACGGAACAATCGGAAACGTAAACCAAACAATCGCGGATAATTTCTTCGCAAATTCCTATGAGTCGATGGGGCTAGCAGGGTCGTATGCTAGTTCTGGCGTCGGGCGACTTCATGTGCAGCGAAACAACGGTTCGTGCATCTACGCCTGCTACTACATCAACTTTATCGTTGACTGGACCACTATTGACCACAACCACTGGAACTCAGGGGCGTTGTGGAATGCTGATTCGTCGCCGTCGAGCCATCTGCGCGGATGGGTGGCTCTAAACGGGTTTGTTGCGTATGTACAGCATAGCGACTGGCTACTGTTCGATAACGAGCAGGCGTGGGGCTACAACCAAGGTATAGGAGAGGACTTCGCCACGGCCTGTTGTGGATCTTTTACCGACAACGGCCCTGTAACACTAGCCAATTCTCAATTCGATGGTGTCGATACGGCAATGATAGTGAATACGGGGACCGCACAAGATAACCGAATGAGCAATAATACGCTGACCGACTTCATCGTTACAGGCTCGGTTGGCGGATATGCGTATGCTACCACCAGCGGCGCGACAACGACAACCGTGACGATGATCGGGAATCATCAGTTTGGGCCAGCCGGAGGGTTCTATACCAACCTCGGGACGACTACCCGAGCAGTTATTCAGGGAAACACATCCGACGTGACGGGCGGTTCGGCGAGCGGCGTGGCGCTCGGAGCCGGGACTTCCGCGATTGTCATTGGAAATGATATGCACGGATATACGAACGCGGTTAATGTCGGGACGGTGACGAACGTCGTCAACCAGTATAATGTCGTGTACTAAACGCACCTGAGAGAACAGCAATGAAACTCACCCTATTAAAAAACGCCATATTTGCAGGATCTATGGCCTATTCCGCCGCCGCCGGGGCGCAACAGGCTACGCCAACTCCGCCGCCTACGGTTCTTTCGACGCTCGACCGGGATTGGCAGGCGTTCAACACTCAGCAGCAACATGTATTTGACGATATCATTGCCTTGGCGAAAGAGAACGCCGCGCTCAAGGCGGAGAACGACAAGCTGAAAGCGGATGCGGTGAAAGCCAATGCGCCGACGTCTCCAAGCAAGTGACCCTACGATGTCGTGGCGGCGATACACCGCCGCCGCGATCCTCGGAGCGTGGGCGTTCGCCGTCATCCTCTGTTTCGTCTAGTAGGAGATACGCATGAAATCTTTAGCGAAGCTGGTCCTCGCGGCGATTCTGTTCGCGATCTTCGCTGGACGTACGGACGCACAAATCGCGAGCGGCGGTGGAGGCTCTGGCCCTGCGGGTGGGGGCTACACGTCGGCCAGCCTCAACGCCGGTCCGATCTCCGCGAATCCGACCGTAACGAACAGCGCCTATACGGCTAATATGGCGGTCGGCGGCGTGCAGACAGTATCTATTTTCCGCACCCCCGTACAGCCGAGCGGGATTTTGAATTATATCGGCATCGCCTCCAAGGGGGGTCTGACGGCCACCGAGGCGATCTATGTATTCAACAAGTCGCCAGCTTCGACATGCACCGACCACGTAACTTTTGTGCTCAGTTCGGCCGATCTCCCCAACCTCCTGCCGGGTTTCCCGATCACGCTGACGCCATCCGCGACGGCGGGAACGACGCAGACGACATCTGGCCAGAGCGTTAACGAATCCGTCAAGAACGCCGACACGACGCCGACGACCAATCTTTACGTTTGTGCGGTCACGACCGGCACGCCGACGCCCGCGAGCACGACAGATCTCGTGTTTACTTACACCATGTTGCAGGACTGAGACGATGCGGGGACTGATCGCTTTTATTGGGGCTATGCTGGTTGCGGCGGGGGCGATTGCTGCGACGCCGGGGCAGGAACTGTTGCTGTTTAGCGGCGGCGTAAAGCCGACCGTATACACAAACTTTCTCGGCGGCGCTCTCGACCCCGCGAACTACACCTACAGCGGCCCGTCGCTGCGGACGATCACCGGCGCGACGGGGGCGATTACGTATGCGCCGAATAATTTGGCGTTGTATAGCAACGCTTTAAGCAACACCCTCGGGTGGCAGGGGCCTAGCGAAATCGTTTCTGCTTCGGCTGTTTCGTCACCAGCGGGCAATCTCTGGCAGGTTACGGGTTATGGTGGCACTGCCCAGATTCAAGCAGTCAACCCAATTAGCGTTCAAAGCGGGAATTATATTCTTTCCACGTACATGTCCGCCGGCACTTCCGCTTCAACCACACTTATCGCGTTCACGGACGGGGCAGATTATGCATTGGTGACTTTCAACGCCACGACTGGCGGGGCGTCTGCACCGGCTGCAATAGGTGGGTATTCCAACTTAACATATGGTTCGATCTCGTTGGGCGGGGGCTTGTTTAAGATCTATATTGCATTCAAAACGACGGTCACACAAATTTATCCATGGCTGCGACCAGATGGAGTAGCCAACTCGACGATGTATGTGGGCGGCGTCACCCTTTCCGCCGTCACCTACGAAACAGCCCCCCGCGCTCAAGATCAGGTCGCTACGACCAGCGCATCCTTTTTCGGACCTGCTTTCGACTACAGCCCCACCACGCTCGCGCCGCTAGGGCTGCGGATCGAAGAGAGTAGGACGAACCTGTTCCTCAACAGCAACGCCCCCGCCACGCAGACGATCACTGTCGCCAGCGGTTCGGCCTACTCGGTCAGTTTCTACGGCACGGGCGTCCTTACGCTGTCCGGTGCGCTGACGCAGGTTATGACCGGCAGCGCCTATCCAACACGCACGACTTACACCGGAACGACCTCGACGACCTCGCTCGTTGTGACCGTCACGTCCCTCGGCACGATGACATATCCGCAAGTCGAATTGGGCGCGTTTGCTACGAGCGCGATCCCAACCGCCGCAAGCGCCGTCACCCGCGCGGCGGACGTGGTGCAGATCATTGGGCCGGCGTTGGTGGCGTTGCAGGGGGCGGGCGGGGCGCTCGTCATCAATACGCCTGACGGTATTGCTTCGACTGCCTCCACGCTTGTAAGTGCGAACGGCGCTGTTATGCTCGGAAAGACAGCGGGAAACAACGCTACGACCGCGCTTGCTTCGGTTCTCAGTTCCAGCAATACGGCCACATGGACCGGGGCGAACGATACGGGGCTATCGTGGAAAGCATCGGCAGGCATCATTGATCTGAACGGCACAAAAACTACGGATACAAATACCCGCACGCCGACATCGCCTTTCTATCTCGGATCAACTAGCGGGTCATCGGCTTTCTGGGATGCGCATATTAAATCTATTTCTTACTATAGTCTCTTTGTCATGAGCCCACAATAATGACCGACTTCCTCATCGACTCTACCGACCTCCCCACGCTGATCGCCGCCGCCACGACAATGGGCTTCTACCGTGCGGCCAGCGGCCAGGTGCAGGCAGGCTTTGTCAGTCAGGGGCTCATTCCCGGCGACCCAAATCCGATGGCGAGCTATTTCCTCAACGTCGTGGGCGTGCATCAAGAACCAACTGGCGCAACGACAACTGACGCCAATGGCGACACCATCCCAACCATGGCGGCGGTTCCTGGTTTCTGGACCCGGTTGCGGATCAACGGGCTCAACCCTGTGGCGCGCGGGCTGATGACCATCCCCGCAACCCTGACCATCTACACGCTGGTCACTCTCGCTGACGGCTCCGCGTCCTATTGGAGCACGGACGCGGGCGTAACTCATGCGCCGACCTATCTCTCCAACATAGGAAATATTGCGTGAATTGGCTCAACGCCCTCGTCTGGCCTATCGTCGTCGCGTTTTGCGCGCTGTTTTGGCTCGGCGTCGCGTCGGCCTTCGCCCAGGTGGACCCCGGCGGCTATCTCATAGACTACGATCACTTCTGGATATTTAATGAACGCGTGGCAATCTCGGGGCTCTGCGAATCCGCCTGCACGATGAAGCTCGGGTCAACGCATGTATGCATCTACCCTGACGCCACGCTCGCCTTCCACGCGGGTGTTCAACGCCCGGGTGGCCCTCCCTACCGGCCAGCATCAAACTGGGTGCTGGCGACATACCTCTGGCCGCATCCGGGCATAGGCCGATGGGTCCGCGCGCATCACGCGTTAGATCAATTGACATTCACCTATATGACCGGCCGTGAAGCTATAGCTCTCGGCGTCCCTAGCTGCATCTGACCTGAAAGGACTGCACATGCCCAGTCTCGTCTTTCTCGCCGCGCTCGCTTGCGTGTTCGCCGGGTTCTCCTCTGTCGAGAATGCGCGAGCGGCCGATGCGCCGCCCCGATGTCAGATGCTTGACGTCGACCATTTACAGGCGTCGATTGCGGACGGCTCGGCGGAATGGCTGACGCCCGAGCAATTCCAATTCGCACGGGCGCTATATATGCTTTCGCCGCCTGTTTCACAGGATGTTCCCTACGGCGACAAAGCGGCCCTCGTCAAACACGTCGGCGACCCGGACCTCGTTGGCGCAGTCGTCTTTGTCGACGGTGTAATGACGTGCGAGCGGCTCGGCGTCGTACCCGGCGTCAAGGCCATTTTCGACGACATCAAAGCGGGGAAGTTCCGCCGCCTGAGCGACCCATCGTGATGTATGTGAAAGGATTCCGCAAATGAGCGCCGCCAATTTTCTCGCCTGCTTCGCCGAAACCGAAAGTTTCGAGGGAGGCTATGTCGACAACCCGCACGACCCCGGCGGCGCGACGCTCAAGGGAGTCACCCAGGCCGTCTATTCAGCGTGGCTCATCCACCACGGCCGCCCCGACGCTGCGGTGCGTGACGCCTCCGACGCCGATATCCAGGCGATCTACCGCGCCCAATTCTGGGACGCGGTGCGCGGCGATGATCTCTACGCCGGGCTCGATCTCGTGATGGTTGATTTCGGCTGGGGCTCCGGGCCAGTGACGGCGATCAAATATTTGCAGCGTCAACTCGGCGTCGCCGACGATGGACAGTTCGGCGTGATGACGCTGGCGGCTCTAAAGCCTTTCGCGAACTCGCCTAATCTCATCAACAGCCTATGCGCCGCGCGGCTGTCGTTTTTTCAGCGGCTCACGACGTGGAGGTATTTCGGGACCGGCTGGACAAACCGGCTCAATGGCATCCACGCAAAGTCGCTCGCGATGAACGCGGCGGCTAGATCCGCGACATGAAATACGAACACCGCGACGCGCGGGCCTGCCTGACGTTCGTCGAGGCGCGCCGCGGTGGCCCCCGCACTCGACGAACGTCACAAAAGGACATGCCATGAACGTTGACCAAATCACCGGGATTATCAGGGCTATTATCCCTGGTATAGTCGCCGTCGCCACGCACTACGGTTTTGGCACATCGGATCAGGACACCATCATCGCCACGGCCGTGGCGACGGCTGGTGTTGCGGTATGGTCCGCCATCACCAACAAGCCGGGAACCGTCATCCCGAGCAAATAATCACCCTCGAACCCCTTTCGCCCGGTTCCGACATCTCCCGTGGGACGCGACCCACGTTGACGCCGAGCCGGTCGGATTCATCCCTAGAAACCTCACATAAGGAAACCACATAATGTCTTTCAATTGGGCTAACGTCTCCTCCGCGCTGTCCGGCGTCACCTCGACGCTAACCAGTCTCGGCATTACCGGAGCGAGCGCGACCTCGATCATCAACTCGATCGGCAACGCGGCCAACCCTAATCTGTCCGACGAACTCGCGATCTGCAAACAGATTCTGCAATTTTCGACCAATCCGCAAATCCTATCCACGCTCGCGGCCAAATTGGCGACCGAGCAGGGCGAACCTTCCGACGCGGCGGCGCTCGCAATGACACTTATCAATCCCGCGCCGGGAACCAACATCGTGCAGACGGTTCTTGAAATCGAGCAGCTCATCAACTCGGGCGGCTAATGGCGGTCCACCTGCTAGCCGTCGTCGCGGCGTGCGTGGCTATTAACGCCCCGGTCGACGCGCTTGGCGGCCAGCTGCAGGGCTTCCTACCGACCGACGTGGCGGTCGGCGTGATCGACCTGGGATGTATGCTAGCGACCCGGACGTTCACGCCGAGCGCCATCCTCAATGTAATCGGCGACGGCGCGAACGTCGCCGTCGATTTCAAAAAACATCGGGGGCGGTGATGCGGCGACTCTTCCAAGACGCTTTCAACGCATTCGGAATGTTTCTAATATTCTGCACCTGCCTAGGCATCGCGGTCGTCGGATTGACCGGGTGGGCGGCGTTCTGGATAATCGCACATGTGCGCATTCGCCTCGGAGTTGTCTGATGGAATTATTTTGGTGGTTTTGGGTTCTTCTCATCGCCGCGAGCTTCGGCGTATTTGAGGCGTTCGCGATCAAAACGGGACGCGCGACGCTATCGAGGACAGTCTGGGACACGACCAAGGCGTGGCCTCCGCTGCCCTTCATCGCCGGGTTTGTCGCCGGGTTTCTCGCCTGCCATTTCTGGTGGGGTGGTATCGTTTGTTTCGCCACGGCGGGCTAGGATGGACTATCGCAGGGCGAATTAAGAACGAGGATCAACCCGTCATGCCAGGATTCGACGCCGCCGAAACAGCCGCTCTTTCCAAGCTCAAGGAACTGTTGGACGACCAGAGCATTCATATCTTCACGACGGAAGAGGTCGCCACGCTTCGCGAGATGATCACGGCTTGGCGAGGACTTGCCGCGCTAGGGTTCATCGGCCGACTTCTTCGTCCAGGCGTCTGGATAATTGGCATCGTGGTGGCGATCATATTGGCGGCGCGAGGTAAATTCGCTATGCTTTTATCGATGCTATGGGGCACGTAAATGCTCAAAATGGCGATCATTCTGGCGACGCAATGCAGGAGCCCGGACGGATTAGCGGCGACCATCAGCTTTGTTGAGGCTGTGATCGTCGCGTCACTGGTATGCTACGGGGTCTTACGCGCTATGGGGTTCGAGTAGCGCGCCGACGATGGCCTAGCCCATCCGTGTGACGTAGTTTCCTCCGGCCGGGTTATATTCGTCAACGTGAAACTCCCAGCATTCGACGGGTTCGAGCAAATGGGTTAGGCTGGCGATGAAGTCGCGTGAGAGGAAGCAATAGTTATCTGTTTGGTCGGGGTGGGATTCGAACCAATCTTTGAGAAGGGCCTCGGTATCGATCTCGGCCTTGGCGAGGGAAATCTTGAATGGTAGCCTTGGATAGACTGCGCCTATCTCCTTTGCCGCCTTCTCCACCGCAGGGCGGGGATCGGTTATAGGTTCGGCTCCTTGGTGGAGAGAGCGGCTTTGGCGGCGCGAAGATCGCCGACGAGCAGCTTCGGCGCTCGGTTATGGCCCGATCGGAAAGGCATGAACTGTTCATCGTCGCCTTCGTCCTTGCCTATGTCGCATTCCGCCACTTTCGCGAACGGCTCCAACGCCCGCTTCAAAACCTCATTCTCCGCGCGGAGGGCGGCGAGGTCAGATTGAGCGGATAGCAACGCCTCCATCGTGGCTCGCCCGGCATTGCCGCCTAGCGTCATCGCACGCTCTGCGTCATCCCTCTCCGCTACTAGAGCGTCAATAAGGTCGGAGGCCTTGGGGAATCCATATTCGCGGTAGAATTGCGCCTGCGCCTTCACCGCTTCCGTGCTTGTGTCGATGGTCATCCGCGAACCTCCGGGCGCATCCACTTCTCAAAGGAAACATTTTGCACCCACGCTTGCGCTTTGATCGCGGTATTAATCTCGGGCGATACCGGTATGACGAACTCACGACCTGTCCCGCACAAGACTTTCAAGAACCCGCATTCGACCGCGCCGGGTATTTGACCTCGATACAACGTGCCGATCATTGGGTCTCCGTCCGTGTCAACTATTTTCGCGTCAATGCCAGACAGCACGCGATCCCATCCGATGATTTCGCAACCAGCGCGTCGGATCTCGGCGTTGTCTTCCTTGAATATCTCATCGGCGGTCAGATCATTCTTGGCCTCGATCCAATGTTTCGGAACGAGGTTTCCATGCCAAAAATACAATGGTTCACTGTCAAAATCAGCGGCGGGGCCGTCCTCGCAATGTAGACGTCGCGAGCCGTTGACAATTTCGGTTTTAATATCCGGTTTTGCAACCCAATATAGCGTCTTGTCTGTCCAAAATAGAAAAGACGCCCCTGACAAGAAAGCGTCATAGATAGGATCAGACCACGCAATAACGCGATTTTCTTTTATTTGATGAGCCCCGGCGTTTATTTCGCTTATCAACGATAAATCCCAATCCCACCAATATTGACGCGCGATGCACCATTTCGCGAAACGATGTAGGGCGGCACTGGCGTCACGAGCGTCACTGGCGTCACGGGCGGCACGGGCGGCAAGGGCGTCACGAGCGTCACGGGCGTCACGAGCGTCACGGGCGGCACGAGCGTCACTGGCGTCACGGGCGGCACGAGCGTCACTGGCGGCACTGGCGTCACGGGCGGCAAGGGCGGCACGAGCGTCACGGGCGGCAAGGGCGGCACGGGCGTCACGAGCGTCACGGGTGGCACGGGCGTCACTGGCGGCAAGGGCGTCACGAGCGTCACTGGCGGCACTGGCGTCACTGGCGTCACGGGCGGCAAGGGCGGCACGGGCGTCACTGGCGGCAAGGGCGTCACGAGCGTCACGAGCGTCACGGGCGGCACGGGCGTCACTGGCGGCAAGGGCGTCACGAGCGTCACGAGCGTCACGGGCGGCACGGGCGATTTCCACAATCGTTCGTTGGAGATCAGGATAGTCAGATAGTTTCCAACCTCTCTCGATTCTAACAATCTCGCGCTCGATTTTGAGCGCGGCGCAATATCCCGCCAGCGCTATTTTCACGGCAGAGTCGTCGATCTCACCCGGAAAAACGCACGCTGCTTTATATTTCTCAATATCAAACATGGCAGTTCCTCAATCCTGGCTGGCGCGGGTGGTTTCAGCAAAAGGGTCAAACTCTCGACCCGTTCGGAACTCGTACATTCCGGGCTGTAACGCGATGCTCGGATGTGTGTCGCACTCGCGCAGGTGATCAAGCCGCGTCATCTTGATCACATCGAGTAGCGCCGTGAATTGATCGATCCGCGTGAGCGTCGCGCATTCGGCGTCAACGACATGATGGTGGCCCGTTTCGGAATGGCCGACGATCAGTTTTCCATCAACGGGCTCAACGCGGATTCCGATGTTATTTGGGGCTCTCTTCAACTTCGTGATCGTAAGCTCGCCCTGGGCGGCAACCGTCTCGAATTGTAGAATTTTCATTATTTTCTCCTGGGCGGTGGGTTACACATAAATCTGCGTATCGATCTCTTTTAGCGGGTGCTCGATGGGCTCCTCAGCCAGCTTCTCATGCGCGTCGCTCATTTCGGCTCCTTGGGGGTTGGGTCGCTCATACGCACCAATATGGAAACCGCCTTCACCGCTTCCGTGCTTGTGTTGATGGTCATGACAGTACCTCTATGTCGTCAATCTCGAGCACGACGAATCCGTGATCCACACTCTTTATGACGACTTCCTTATCGTCATACGCGAACACTTCACCCTCATGTTTCCATGTTTTGGACCGCACTATGGCTCCAACACGAAGGAGATGTTTTTGCTTTTCCCATCCGACGATGTTTTCGATTTTGGGCCAGAAGTCGTCGCGTTCGAGATTGGTGGGATGATCTACCACCATTGCCTTGAATGGGCGATGGATGTCGTAATGGGAGGTCATGGCGACGACAGCCTTCACCCAGATGGTGTCTCCCACTTTGATTTTGCTGACATCGATGGTCATTTCGGCTCCTCATAATCAGAGTACAATGTCTCGGGATCGTGCAATTTCCCATCCGCATCCACGAACTCGCCCACCCCTCCAATGTGTAGACGCTGCAATTTTCCGCAGACGTCTATGCGCATCAGTCCTGTTTCAACGTCAATGGTCTCAACAGGCCACGCTTGGTCCTTATCGCCGAACAACTTGACAAATAGCGGATGCGGCAATTTGTTTATGTAATCCATGCGCAGTAGGCCGATCATTTCATCCTCGCTTGGTTGGAGTTAGCGCAGAGGCGGCGAGCATCTTCTTGTACGTATGAATTTGAGATTCCTGTCTGAAAAAGTCGGCCGTGTTCGGGCCGTGCCGCCCTCCGAGCATCACAGCCCCAAATGCGGAATCCGCCATTTCCGGCGTAACGGTCTCCAACGCGGCGAGGATGTGTGATAGTATATTAGCCGCGATCTCATCATCGCCCCTATCATCCTTGTGCCGTATCTCGATAATCTCCACTATCTCGCGTTTCAGCTTCTCATGCGCTTCGCTCATTTCGGCTCCTTGGTTGTTGGGTCGCTCATACGCACCAATATGGAAACCGCCTTCACCGCTTCCGTTGACGTGTCGATGGTCATCCGCGAACCTCCGGACGCATCCACTTCTCAAAGGAAACATTTTGCACCCACGCTTGCGCTTTGATCGCGGTATTAATCTCGGGCGATACCGGTATGACGAACTCACGACCTGTCCCGCACAAGACTTTCAAGAACCCGCATT
>Ga0302193_10000145_pt1 | contig 63496 bp, 87 predicted proteins | sample II_Bog_E3_3_FD_200228 | JGI IMG/M metagenome (GOLD analysis project Ga0302193, IMG submission 200228) | Peat permafrost microbial communities from Stordalen Mire near Abisko, Sweden - II_Bog_E3_3 | ecosystem: Environmental > Terrestrial > Soil > Wetlands > Peat | place: Sweden: Abisko...
TGACAATATCAATCCGCACGGCGACGCTCCCGTTGATGACGCGCTTAGCCCGGAGGCTATGATCGCGCGTCAGCGAGTGGGTGGCCTTGCTCCTCCTTCGGCTCATTCGGAAGCGGCGCCCAAAACTGATGACAATATCAATCCGCACGGCGACGCTCCCGTTGATGACGCGCTTAGCCCGGAGGCTATGATCGCGCGTCAGCGAGTGGGTGGCCTTGCTCCTCCTTCGGCTCATTCGGAAGCGGCGCCCAAAACTTCGGACGGGATTTCGGGCGCTAACGCTGGCTTTTCTCCCCTGTCGCCGATGATTTCTCCCGATGATGTAAACGCACAACCAACGCCTGACCCGGACAAGATAGCGCCGGGGCCGAAAGATATTCCCGTTCCGCCCGATGCGTTCAAGCGTCCCGCGTCTTCAGCGGCTGGACTTGCTCCTCCCGCTGCGGCAACGGCGAATGTTGCGCCATCGGCTGCGCAAGCTGGATTGGGCGCATGGGCCGCTCCTACCTACGATGGCGCGCGCCCGTCTACGGCTCCCGAGCCATCAGCCTATGGAACCGATCAGGCAGGGCAGGCCGCGTTCATTCGTGATTATTCAATCTATCGCGGTGTGAAACCTGAATTTGCGCTTGGCGTCGCCAACACAGAAGGACTTCGCGCCATTTCGCCGAAAAACCCCAATGGGGCAAGTTCGGTCGATATTGATCCGCAGACCGGAAAGCCGTTTTCGTTCGGCGCGTTTCAACTCAATGTGCGTAACGGTCTCGGTAACGAGGCGATGGCGAAAGGCATTGATCCGACAAACCCGGCTCATGCGAATTTGGCAAATCAATTCGCTATCGACCAAATGGCGACGGGCGGCCTCAAGCCGTGGCGCGGCGACGCTGTGGTAAAAGCATATCAGCAAGGGATAAACCCCGCGCCGGTCTCGAATATGGGGGGTGGCGGCGGTCAACCGCAAGCTACTCCCGCGCAACAGCCCGGCCTTTTCGACAGTCTCGGCAAATTCTTCCACGGTCAGCCTGACGGTCAATCCGCCACGAACGGCGGCATGGGTGAGCGCGCTCTAATGGGCGTGCTGAGCGGCCTTGGCGCGGTCGGAAGCTATCGCGGGCAGTCCGTTCTCGGCGCGGCTCTACAGGGGCTTGGCGCTGGAGCGAAGGGCTATATGGATGCAGGCAAGACGCAGGCGGATATCGCTCGCGAACAGGCCGAGACGCAACGGACAGGCGTCGCGGCGGCTCGCGAAAGCGTTCTCGATAATGGCATGATCCTGAACCCGAAGGGCAATCTAGGGGTTGTTGACAAGAGGATTGCGACAACAGGCGTCCCGCTCATGGGCGGCGTTCCTAATGCGGCGAACAAACAAGGGGATTCAACTACAGTCAACCCGTCTGTGACGCCGCCTATTTCTGCAAGTGGGATAGACCTAAGAGGCGTAGGTTACAATAGTGACAGCGCCAATCGAGCTAAGAACGAGGTTTTGTCTGGACCCCAGGCTCCGCATGATATTGCTCAATCCGCCGCTTATTTAGACAGTTCTCAGAAAGCCTCCCAAGCAGCTCAGGAAACCTCTGGTTACACGCGAACGATGGCGGCAACGCTTGCGGACGCTTATCAGCAAACCGGCATGAACGCCGCTGGTCCGACGTTCTCAATGCGCGCCGGATTTACCAAATACGCTAATGAACTCGCCTCCCAATTTGGGATGGGTAACGGCTATTTCGGCGAAGGCGACAAGGGCGCGGCTCTTGAGGCCAAGATTAACGCTTTGCAAGGAGCGGCTAGGGCGCAAGGAGCCGACGAACACACTCTTGGCGCGCTGAACGTCTTCAAGGGCGCTAACGCGAGTTTGGATCAACCGCCAGAGGCGTCATCGGAGATATCCGCTCGCCTGATGACGGATCAAATGCGGGCTCAAGATCGATACAAGCATGCCCTGCAATGGAAATCCGACAGCCCAATGGGAACATCGTATGGAGCGGCGGATGATTTTTCAGATAAGAATGGTCCCCAGAAATACGATTTAGAAACAAAAGAACTGCAAGATCTTATGTTGAATAAAGGACAGGCCTTTAGCAAACTTACATCGGGTAAATATTCACCGCAAGTTATAGATAAAGTTTTGAGAGCCAATAATGTTGATCCTAATCTAGCGCGTTATTTTGTCCGAGGCGGCAATGGCGGATAGCGAAGATTTCGACGAACTCAACGCCGCCTTTCAGGCCGCTCCCGCCGCCAAGCCGGCGCAAGGCAAGACTGCGCCACAAAGCGACGCCGCGCCCAAACAAGACGACGAAAGCGATTTTGACGAACTTAACAAGGCGTTCAATGCACCTTCGCCGGGGCCAAAGCCTCCTGTTACGGGAGACAAGAGCGCGACTGCCGGGCCTACGCCAAAAACACCCGGATGGGGCGACGCGCTGACTTATGGAGTGGCTAATTCAGTTCCCTTCGCCCATGACATAGGCGCGGCTATTCAGGCGGGCGAAACATATTTGCCGAAATGGGCCGCTGTTGATAACATCGGGGAGACAAATCCGAACACAAGTTTTTCTGATCGTTTTAGCCAACAAAAACAGCGCATTGAGGCTGATAATGCAAGAATTAGCAGCGCGTTTCCTATTACTAGCATGGTCGCGCCAGTCGTCGCGGGCGGATTGGCGTTACCTATTGACGGACCTGTTGCAGCTGTTGGTAACGCTGCTCGTGTCGTGGCTCCTCGTTTGGGCAGTCTTGGGGCCGCTACATTGGGTTCGGGCGTCGTCGGGGCCGGGCTTGGCGCAGCCTATGGAGCCGGCAACGGCGATACACTTGACGATAGACTAAAGAACGCGAAATCCGGGGCGATGTGGGGCGCGGGGTTAGGTGCGGTCGCGCCAGCGGTAAGCGAGGCGGCGGGAACCGCGCTTTCCAAGCTTGGATTGACTAGCCCAAAATCTGAGGCAGCAAAAGCCATTCAGAGCGCGCGCGATCCGAGCGCGGCATTGTCTCCTAACGATATTTCTAACGCTATTGACGCAAATCAGCCTGTCACCGTTGCCGACGCATTGGGCGGCGGACAACTTCGCCGATTGGCTGACAAGGCCGCCGTAGGGTCACCGGAGGCGCAGCAAACAATACGAAATGTTGTTGAATCTCGGTTCAACGAACAAGGGGATAGGTCTCAAGCTTTCCTGCAAAATCTCTTTGGTAGCAATCTAAATCCAACTGAAATAATGGATGACCTGTCCTCAAAAGCGAAGGTCGCCAATGCTGCAAATTACAAAACGGCTTTTAGTTCTCCTAACGCGCAATCGGTTTGGACGCCCGATCTAGAAAACCTAATTCAATCTCCGTCCGTCAAAAAGGCGATAGGAGACGCAAATCGCGTAAGCCAAGAGGAAGCCGTACTACAAAGAGCGCAAACAGGAGCTTCTGGCCCGATAGTCAAAAATCCATTTGTTACGGATGCAAACGGCAATCTTACGCTTCCGCCCGGCACTACGCCAAATCTGCAATTCTGGGATATAGTTAAACGAAATTTGGACAGTCAATATGATTCATCTTTAACGGGGTTGGGAAAACCGACCAATGACTCAAGGTTGATTGGATCGTTGCGCACAGCATTGGTTAACCACTTGGACAATGCCGTTCCTGAATATGCACAGGCTCGCGCGGGAGCGGCGGGTTTCTTCGGAGAAAATGACGCCTTCACAGCGGGTCTAAAATATCTTGGCAAGAAAAACGCCTTGCAATCTTCGCAATCCGATGCAGCGCTTAACAGCCTGAACTCTACGCAAAAGGCGTTATTCAGCCAAGGCGTCGCGGCGGATATGGCGCAGAAGGTGACGAACGCTAACGCGCGGACGAATGCTCTCAGACAATTCAATGATCCTGCAACGGCAGGAAAACTCAGAAACGCACTTGGTCCTTATGCCGATAAAGTTGAAAGCTTTCTTCGCGTCGAAGACCGCATGGATCAATTGCGCCAATCGCTAGGCAATTCTCTGACGGGTCAGCGATTGACGGACCAAGGACATGGTCCTCAGCCGTTTGGACATGGATTTATCGGGTCTGTAGCTCAATCCCTCGGACCAACGGCGGGAGGCGCGTTAGTTGGCGCGGCGGGAGCGCATGAAGCAGGCCAGGATATGTGGAAAGGCGCGGTTGCGGGCGGCGCGTATGGGTTCGCCGCACAGCATGGGACTAATCATCGGCAGGCCATAAACGAGGCCATAGCAAACATGCTCATGGAGGGAAATCCCGCAAAGATTGCCAACACTACCGCCGCAATCGCAGCAAAACCATCTTTGATGAGCGCGCTACGTGGCTTTGTCCCCCGTGCCGCCATTGCCGCGACATCATCGCCAAACAACAACCCGCAACCACAAGGCCAATTGCAGCCTGCATATGCTCGCGGCGGCTCCGTCAAGCGCAAAAAAACACATGAAGAACTAGTTTCTCGCCTAATGTCCGCCTCGGAAAAGGCAAAAGCCGCGACAAAGCGCGAAACTAAGGCTATACTCGGCGTGCCTGACAATACCGTCGCAAAAGCCCTAGAAGTTGCGCAAAAGGCAATATGACATGAAACGGAACTTGTTCAAGGCGCTCGCGCTCGGTGGCGTATTGCTGGCGGCGATGATGCTGTGGTTATCGCTTGGCGAGGCGCAGATCGGCCCCGGCGGGAGCGTTGGCTCTTTCCAATCCTTTCTCTGCACCACGAACGGCACGGCGACGACATGCACGGGATCAGGCGCATTTACGTGCGTGCCAAGCGGCAACAACTCTGTTTGTACGGTCCCGGCCACAAGCCAGGGCATCGTTTACGTCGATCAGTGCGGGGGCGGTGGTGGAGGCGGCGGGGGACAAGCAACCCCTAGCACAGCAGGCGGCGGCGGTGGGGCATCGGCGGGCTGCGTGATGGCCTATCCGTTATTGGTCACTCCTGGGGCTACGCTTACGAATACCGTTGGCGCGGGAGGGGTGCTCGGGGCAGCAGGATCGAACGGAGGCCAGGGCGGCACTACGACCCTTACAGGCTCCACTGGTTTGGGTTTGCAGACGCTTGGCAGCAACGGGGGCTTGGCAGGCGCGGCTGGCGTCGGTGGTGTCGGCGGTGCATCACGCGGGCAGGGTCTTGTCGCGGGCGGGGCGGCTAACACTTCGGGGACATCGGCTAACGTTTATTACCCCTTTTCCCCTGGCAGCAGCGGCGGCGGCGGGTCAAGCACGGCTGGTACGGCTGGAAATGGTGGCGCGTTCCTCGGCAACACGTCAGGTTTCGGCGTGGCGAACGTTGTCTCCGGAGGCGCTAGTGGTGGGTCAGGCGGCGGGGCCGGCGCGGGCGGTGCGGCATCAGAGTTCGGCGCTGGCGTAAGCGGAGCAGCCGGGGGCGTGGCCTGCTCTGCGTCTCCGACGTTCTACGGCTACGGCGGCGGCGGATGCGGAGGCGGAACTAACGCGGCGGGCGGCCCAGGCGCAAACGGATTCATCCGCATTTATGGTGTTTGGTGATGCTGACGCGGCGCGGGCTCATCGCCGGATTGGGCGCGTCGGCATTTGCGGAACGGCTCCACGCGCAGACCGCGCTCGTGATGGCAAACTCGCGTGCGAGAGGCCAAACGATCCGTCCGCGCACTTATGACGTGGTAGTCTACGGCGCGACGGTCGCAGGGATCGCGGCGGCGAACGCGGCGGCTCAGAACGGGATGCGCGTAGCGTTGCTTGAGCCGACTGCATATCTCGGCGGCATAACTGGCGCAGGCGGACTGGGGGAATTCGATATTGCGGCGGCGTCTAGAACAAACATTGGAGGCACCTTCTGGCAAGTGCTCCAACGTATAGCAATCTTGAACGGCACGGCAGGGCAACCAAACTGGCCGACGACTGCGCCGCCTTCGGCGACCTCGACCGATGCGGGTTATTTCCCGCCCAGCATGCTCAACATGCAGCCAATCTATTGCAAGCAGGCAATAGATAATTTTTGTTTCAATCTCTACAACGTGGACGTTTATATTAATGCGGCATTGGTGACGACAGGTGGGTCGGTTTATCCCGCCGTCATTATGTCGGGACTAGCAATCACCGGCCTATTGACGCAACTCGGGATCGTCACCGGCTCCGTGTTTATAGATGCAAGTTACGAGGGTGATGTTCTCGCGGGCGCGGCGGCGCAGAGCAAAGCGTCGTACACTTTCGGGCGCGAAAGTTCGGCGCAATACGGCGAAAGCCTCGCGGGCGTGGCGAAGGCGTCGCCGAGCGGGTATGGCGGGACAGTCAACTACCTGTCTGGCGGGTTGCCGGTTTTCCCTTTCATTGCAAATACCGGCGCGGCGAATGGAAGCGCAGATGCGTTAATTCAGTTCGCCGGGTTTCGCCCAACGATCCAGCCGATAGCAAATGGTGGCGTCGCGTTTACGGCTCCTGCTGGGTATCAGGACAGCGCATACGCATGGCTTGGCGCGGTCTGCAATGCAGCGAGCTACACGACACTTGCGCAAGCGTGTAGTCTTACGCTGATGGGGTCGAACAAGTATTGCGCCAATAATTTACTGCTCGACTATTTCAATCAAGACAATGGCTACGCGGATGGAACACCGGCACAGCGCGCTGCGATTGTCGCGGGCCATAAGGCGTGGACGCAGGGGTTTTTCTACTACGTCGCAAATTCGCCAAACGCCCCTGCAGGGCTAAACACTAATGCCTCGCTATTTGGCTACGCTGGAACAGAGTTTGTGGATAATGGGAATTTCCCATACCAACTTTATGTTCGCGAAGGCCGACGCATGGTCGGCGAATACGTGATGGTGCAAGCGGATACTGTTGGCGGAACTTCGCAGGCACACTCAATTGGCTACGCGACCTACGCTTTAGACAACCATCCATCTGCCTATTACGCCTACGCGCAAAACCAAGGCATCGTTGACTCGATCACAGGTGACGCGACACGAACGAACTTCAAGCTTCCTATGGAAATCCTGATCCCGCAGGCGGGGCAATGCACGAACTTGCTCGTTCCGGTCTGCGCCTCGGTTTCGCATGTCGCGTGGCAGGCAATGCGCTACGAGGCGCAGTTCGCAATCATGGGCGACGCGGCGGGCGTCATGGCCGCGTCGGCTGTGACGGGCGCGAAGTCGGTTCAATCGCTTGTCTATGCGTCCGATGTGTCGCCGAAACTGACGACTTTGGGAGCGATATTCTGATGCGCGGCATCTCATATCTCGCATTCTTGGCCGTTCTCTTGTGCGGTCAGTCACGCGCCTCGACAGTCTACACTTGCGTCGCCGGAGACAACAGCGCGGAGATCAATGCCGCGCTCGCATCAACGTCCGTGACGCTGATCGGTCGCTGTCACGTCGCGAACCAAATCAACGTTCCGCAAGATGAGTGTCTTGTGGGCGATATTGGCGACGCGACGATTGACGTAGACTCGGATTTCAACCCGTCCGCGATTGGTGTCATCACACTCATCGCGACTTCGCAAAACAATCTCGCGAGGCCGTGTCTCAAGCGTCTGCGGGTTTACGAACATTTCCCGCCAGACGTTACGGCAAAGGCTACAGCCGCTGTGGCGGGAAGCTCGACGCTGACGATATCGGGTGCGACCGGGCAGATTGCTGTTGGCATGTACGCCGCCGATCCCGTCAACCCCGCAGCACTCCCGTGGGGCAATTATGGAGCCTACCCAAGCAACTATGTGACAGTTACAAACATTGTCGGCTCAACAATCACGCTGTCGTCGCCTATCGGCGCAGCTATCGCATCTGGCGAAAGCGTAAACTTCGCTTCGCCACGGGCGGCATTTGCACCGCTCGGATCATGCTCAGGCAATACACCAGGGTCGTCGCCGTGCAAATATCCTTGGGCGATCTACGGCTACAACGTCCGCAATCCATACCTTGACGAAATATTTGTTGAGCAGGCATGGAACGGCATCTATTTGCACGGAACGTCTACCGCGCACATGGGCTATGCGCTGGCGTCCGCATTCAATATCGGGCTGGACGTTGACGGCATCCACAACTTTCCGCAGTTCGATGACTACGAGTTTTGGAATTTCGGCGCGGCCAACGTCAACCCATCGCCGGCCCCAAATTATTATGCGCTGCAAAATGTTTTCTACGACGGCGCGACCGTGGCCGCGAACATCGGCGCGACGGATGGCGGCGCGTTCGGTCATATTCAGTCTTGGACCGGCAAGGTAAATCTCACAAGCACATTTTCCTTCGCCAACTTCGGCGATATCATGCTCGACGGCAATAACGCGAACCTGTCGGTTGCAAATTGCTTTTGGGCGCAGATCGGTCGGCTGTATTCGACCAAGAGTGCAGGATCGGCCGGGACTCCGCTGTCAGTTGCCGCGAACCCGGCATGTCGTGTGCTTATATCTAACATCTATCTACCGTTAACGCAGACGGCTATTTCGCTGTCGTCCGGGTCGCTTTCCATTTCCGGCGGATATTTGTGGGACGGTATTGTAGGTTCGGCGTCGTCGTTCGTCAGCCAGACAGGGGGCAATCTTTTCATCGCTAACACGATGCTGGACGGGGGCTCGCCTTCGACCGGACACACATGGCTGACACAGACCGGCGGCTCCATCAACTTCGTCGGCAATCCGTTTGTGTTCAAGCCCGCGCCAAATGGCGGAACGGCTCTTTCGCTGGTCGATAACGCCGCGAACAACGTCGGCGCGAACGGATGGAACGGCTGGACATTTACGCCTCCAGGTCCGCTCGGAACGTATTGATACGCCGCAACTGAGGCAACCTAAAATGACAATGATCCTTCCGCCCGTAAAACAGAGACCATCGCCCAACTTCTCCGCGACGCCGATCCGGCATGACCTCGTAATTGTTCATCGGACTGAGGGCAGCTATGCGGGATCGGTCGCGTGGCTATGCTCTCCTCAAGCGAATGCATCGGCGCATTTGGTCATGAAGGCGGACGGCTCGGAAGTTTCGCAACTCGTGCCGCTCGGGCAGAAAGCATGGGCGCAATGCGCGTTCAACTCGGCAGGCGTGAGCTTGGAAATCGAGGGCGTGTCGGCGCAGGGAATGGCTCCGCAGACCGTGCAGGCGGCGGCGCAGATCGTGGCGTGGCTTTGCGCGGCCTATTCGATTCCGCCGCTATGGGCTCAGGGCGGACAGGGGCGCGGGGTTTGCCAGCATCACGACCTCGGCGCATCGGGCGGCGGCCATGTGGATTGCTTCGGCGTCAATAGCCCCGAATGGCGGGGGTTCATGGACACGGTAGTGGCGGCGTACAAGGCGCTCCCCTCTCCTTTGCCAGAATGGGCGCTCCACGGGGCTCCTAGGCCAAGCGCGGTAGCGCCTGCGATGAACGTCCCGCTTGAGCCTTCGCACGGCGGCGCGTCTCGGGTTGATCCACTGCCGGCGGCACCGCCAGCCGACCCGACAGAGCGGGCGTCGTGGGTGCAGTCTTTCCTGAATGCACGCGGGGCGCATCTGTTTGTGGATGGACAGATCGGAGCGGCGAGCATTGCCGCCATCGCGGACTACCTGAGCAAACACGCATGACCCCGATCATCCTCCCGCATCCGACCGATTCGTCATGGAGCCGCGCACGGACCATCGTTGACGCCTTCCGAGCGCATGAGAAGGCCAATCCGTTCATCGTGGCGGCGCTCGCCAACGGCTACGCGGAATCGGCTTGGAAGCCCGTCATCGTCGGAGATCACGGGCAGAGCTTTGGTCCGTGGCAGCTCAAATGGCAGTTCTACGGCGAGCCGATTGCGGGCGCTCTCGGGATCGACATTCGCACAGAGCCCGATCTCGCCCGGCATGTCGATGCGGTACTGTTCGCGCTCGCCATGCCGGCCAATGCCGTGACGTTGAACGCGCTGAACATCGCCACGAATGGCGCGGACGCGACGCGGGCGTGGGCCGGAGGGTTTGAGCGCGCATCGGCCGGCGGGGCGGTCGATCGCCGCGTCTCCATAGCGGGGCAGATCGAGGTTTGGTTAGCAACCCAAGGATGACGCCGTGCCTCCGATCCCCGACGCCTTCGCCGCCGCCTATTTCGCGGCCTGCATCGTGATCGGCGGCGGCTGCGTCTGCGCAGTGATGATCGTCGTCGCCTATATGTGGCGCGGCGGCAAGTAGTAAGACTGAAAGGAGAACGGAAATGAACACTGACGAGCAGAAGTCACTAGCAATCAAGATCGCCATTATGGCGCTGTCCGGTATGGCGGGGGCGCTGCATCAGAACCTTGGGGCGGATTCCATCGCCGCGCTTGCGACGGACCTCGTTGACCTGGGGTTCTTGGCGGTCGGTGTGTGGATGCACTGGAATATGAAGAAGGTGCCAGAGAACGCCACCGTCGTCGCGCCGCAAGGCTATCAAGATCCGAGGTACCCGAAATGAGAACCCTAATCAGCGTGGCGATCGGCCTTGCGATCATGACGTCTGCCGCGGCAGACCCGCTTGGAAACCTGCTGAAGCAGAATGCGGCGAATGCCAATGGGGTGACTGTCGATGGCGTGAAGCCTGGAGGCAGTCTGATCGGGGGCTCGAACGTCTTCACGGACATCGCAAATTGGGTAGGCGGAGATCTCACTGCCGCCGAGACGTTGGCGATTCAAAACCCAGCATTGCAGGACTGGACCGGGTATGCGTGTTGGAAAGCTGCCGAGACGTTTGTCGGCGTGCTGAAGGCGCACCCGATCCCGCTGACTCTGAAGGCGGCCAGTGACGCCGAGGCTCTGCGATTGGCGACATCGGCAGCGAAGGCGCTATGTCAGACGAGCGCATGTCAGACCGTCTCGGGGGATTTGCTGGGCGGCATCGCACAAATGGGGTTGGGCGTGCCCCCGCCGATCACGTTGCAGACCCTATGCGCGAAGATCCCGAGTGTGACCCTCGGCACGCAGCCGGCGGGGTATGCGGTGCCGACGCCCTCGCCCGCGTCAACGACGACGGTCGCGCCACTACTGACACCGGCCGCAACGCCGACCCCAAGCGCAACCGGGACCCCGTAGAATGGAGCTATTCTGGGTAGGATGGGTGGTGTTCATCGCGGTGAGCTTCGGCTGCTTCGAGGCTTATGCGCTGCGCACAGGACGCCAGACCCTTAGCCGCACCGTATGGGACTTCTCGGCGGCGTGGCCCCCGTTGCCGTTTGTGGCGGGGCTGGTGGTTGGGTTCCTAGCCTGCCACTTCTGGTGGGGCGGCATAGTCTGCTTCGCTCCCGTCGCAAACTAAGGGGCCGCAACCGTGGCAGATAGGGTTGAGGTCTTGGAGGATCTTCGGATGAGAATCGCCCTACTCGAACAAAAGTTCGGCGACCACGAGCGCCGGCACAACGAATTTATGCAGCGCACCGACAAGAGCTTGGACGCCCTCATTGATCGGTCGAACGAATGGACTGTTGCGCTTAACGAGTGGAGCGGGATCAGGAAGACACTCGCCGTTATGGCGTCGATTGTCGTGACCCTAGCGGCTGGGATTGGCTGGGGCGTGCATCAGTTTTGGTCGCAGGCTAAGCCTTAGTGACCGCCTTGCGGAGGTTTTCGGCGAGGGCGTCGCGCTCAACGCGCATTGCCGCGTCATCTGCCGTCCGCCATCCGTGCGCGGCATGCTGGTCGGTGATCGCGCCAAGTTGGGCGCGTAAATGGGAAACATGCCCACGCTCAAGCTCACATTCATCACGCCACATCTTAGCCGCATCAGAATAGGCTTTTGCATCTTTGAAATTCTCATCCGCCCGTTCCTTCTCTGCCTCATAGGCGGCGATCAGCGCGAGGACGGAGGCGGGGTTGGACGCGGCGATATGGTCAGCATCGAAACTCGGGAATGACCCTCCCGGCGGGTTGGCGTAGATTGTCTGCCGGCCATAGGTCGCGGCGACAGCGCATCCCTCGCGAAATCCCCCATCGCCTACAGGCGGTTTCTCGCGCGTCCAAGGCCCCGGCGTCGCCCTCTTCGCCGCGTCTCGCATCCTCTCCAAATCAAATCCGGGTGTGGGTGTGTCTGTCATGGGGCGCATCCTTGCTGCAAATGATGAGGGGCTTTCCGTTCCCACTCGGCTAAGTCCTTTTCGTATTAAGGTTGCGCACATGGCGCTCCGAGCATTGCCAGTGTTCCGCCAGATCGCGGGGCGAATAGGCTGGCGGGGTCATGCGGGCCGATGTCCCTTCTCGATGCACTCGCGGAAATACTCGATTGCGATGCGCGCCATGTCGTCAAACGGGAAATCGTCTCCGCTCGCAACGATAAGCGCTCGCGACTCTGCCAATAGGTCGCGCGAAATCTTGCCGTCGCTCCGCTTCATCATCAGAGCGCGCTCCATGATTCTGATCGCGAGTTCCGCTTCATCAATCTCAGTCGCGAGATGTCTGTAAAGCAGTTCGCCGAGTTCGTATGATTGTTCGCTCATCAGTCTATCGTCCTTGTGGCTGGCGCTGTCATGGGGATGGGTCCGTGGGGAATGCCTGTCATATCCCATCTCCCGCCTTGCGGAGGTCTGCGGCGGAGGCGGCGGCGGCGGCGGCGGCGGCGGATTGTCTCTTAATTTCGTCGTCCAACGCGCGCTCAAGCGTTTCTTTGAAATCAAGATTCCCATCCTCACGGACCTCGCACCCCTCTGTGTCGATGGCGATCAGCATGGTGTGCGGACGGTGCGGAGTGGAGACGTCCATTTCTGGGCCGAACGTTGTGACCAGCGCGCGCCAACGCGCGGCGTCCTTCTCCAACTCCGCAATGCGAGCATTCGCGGCGGTTATTACCTCATCCCGTTCGCGTTCCGCCTTCTCGGCGCGAGCTTTAAGGCCACGCACGTAAGCGACTTCGTGGTAGTATAGGTTCTTCGGAACCGCGTGAATTTCTAGCTCGCTCATCCCCATCACTCCTTCAACGGCGCTTCGCGCCTCAGCGCGTCGATGGCGGCGAGGGCGGCTAGTGCTACGTCAGTATTTCCCATAAGGTTGTCGATACATTGGCGGCGACCCGCGATTATTTCCAACGCCTCCCGCGCGAGCCGCAGCGCCTCGTCGCGGGGGTCTGGCTGGGCGGCGGGGATGGGGATGGCGCGTAAGCACTCTCCAAGCGCAACCTCGTCTGTCTCGCCTTCCCCTTTGACCCACTGTCCGCTTGGATGCGTCCACAACCAGAACGTCATCCGCTCGCCGTTGAGCCGGTAGTCATTATGAACTGCAACTGACCAGCCCGCCTCTCGCATGGCGGCAACGGGATCGGCGGGGTGGGTCATGTTACTATCTCCCAATCATCCGCCAACAGGTCCGGCGTCGATGCGTTCCAGCCGGGCTGGAACGTCCCTCCCGCTGTCAGAAGCACGATGTACGAATGATACATGCGCCCGTCACGAAGGCGCGGATTGCGCCCCTCGATTGTGCTTTCTAAATCGTCCTCCAGGTAAATGTGCATCCCTTTGCCGTTCCAACCGGCGCGACGAACGCGGTAGTTCTGCTTCATTGCCGCCACTGCTTCTCCGATATTCATGATTTACACTCCTTTGATAGGATCGGTGGGGTGGGTCATGGCAGGAACCTCACGAAGTAAGCGATGATAATGACGATGACGACCAAGAGCGCCGTGGCGTAGCGCCCGTCGCGGTTCACCGGATCGGTTGACCAAATCCAGACCAGCGCAACCATGCCGCCGCCCGCGAGCGCTCCGGCGAGTAGGAGTAGATTGTCAGCGGCGGTTGGGGTCACGGTCGCCTCCTGAACCAAAGCTCCACGAACACGCCCGCCGCGTTGAGCGCCAACGCCAGCGGCAGCAGCGCCAGTTCCGTCGCCAGGGCTGCGCCGTCCCGCGACGGCGGCCATCGGTCGCGGCCAATGCGTATCGAAGGGTCCGGGGCGTCGCTGCGGTTCGGGGAGATCGGCTTCACGCGCTCGCCGCGTTCGTAGGTGGTCATCGTCGGTTCCCCTCGTCAACGATTTCCACTAGAAACGCGAGGACCATTGCGCCGAGTTGGACCGTCTCCTTGCGCAACGCCGCATAATCACGCTGCGTTTGTTTCTGTTTGACGATATCCCAAAGTTCGTCAAATTCCTCTGCGATGATGGCGTAGCCTTCGTGGGCGGATGCCATCTTGGCAAACTTTATCCGGGCGCGTTCAAGTTCATTGGCAAACTCAATGGCCCTTGCTTCTGTAGCGTTCAATACCACGGGGTAGCTCATCGCAGCCGCCTCCCCTGAACGTCCTGTGCGGCGCTGAGCATTTCTGGCAATAACTGCGCGGCGAATGTATCGTCGCCTGTGCGCTTTGCTTCGAGTAGAACGCGGCGGACTACCTGCTCGGCGGAAATCATCGACACGGTGAATTTGCCGTATGTGAACATGATAGATATCCTAACTGATATGTTGATTACATCACTTCGCTACGCTGGCGCGTCACGATAGACGGAAACGTAAGAACGGTATCGGGCTCAGGTTTCTGATCCTCTGGTGCGGGAGTGCGCCCATTGTGGTACTCATGGTCGCGTTGCGACATCGCTGCCGCCAGCCTTACGCCTGCGTTGAAACGCTCGCGCACGGCTTGATGCGTGGCATATGTCTGCGCAGAAACATAAAGTTCCAGCGCTTCAAACAATGCCTGAATTTCGCGATTTTGTATCTCGGACATTTCGGTGTTGTAGGCTTCGATCAGATAGTCGGTCATCAACCTTCTCCTACAGACAGATGCACCCTGCGATCAAACTCATCATGTATGGCGCGCAAAACCAAAGTTGCCCCAATTTCGTAAACCGGAACGCCGTGACGAACTAACCACGTTCGCGCCAATGGCGTGTATTGTAGCGCCTCTAATGGACAAAGCGGCAGGGCGCGATTGAGCATAGCCATTTTGTCATCGTTGGTAAGCGGGTGAGATAGCATAGCCTTCACTCCGATATTTTGGAAATGATTTCGCGCGCTTCGACGATAAAATATGCAAAAGCCTGAGATACGTTTTCGTCGCTCTCTTTGGCAAGCCGCTCAACTAGCGCGATACACGCCGGGCCAGGATCGAACGTCGTGGCAATACGCGGCTCGATATGCCGTTCGGTTGCTTTAGCCTTTCCCGATGCGGTCGCCGTCTCGACGGCTTTTTGCAACGTCTCGACGCCCTTTTTAGCGCCTTCCTTGCGAATTGTTTTTGCCGCCAGCGTCGCCGAAACTTTCCCCTGTCCAACCAATGCGTGAGCTTCGGCGGGAGCGGATAAAAAATCAAGAGCATTGTTGATATGAGTTATGGATTTGCCGCACCGCTGTGAAATTTGTTGGATCGTCAATCCGTGACCCATGAGGCGCTTAAATCCTTCGCCTTCTTCCGCGAGCGTCAATCGCTCGCCATTGTTGGATATAATCAGGTTTATATCGCGGTCAACTAATTTGGTTCCCTTGGCCTCGGGAAGCGCCGGGATGGCGAATAGTTCGACGTTGCCGCGCTCGATAACTCGCAGGCTGGCGAGCAATCTCCGGTGGCCTGCCGTGACGTAATAGCCTTCATCATCCTTGCTATATTCGATAGGATGCGAGTTGAGAAATCCTTGCGTTTCAATTGAATTTGCCAGTTCTTCAATGCCGGCTTTGAAAGCTTCCGTTGTCATGTCGCGGATATTCAATCCGGCTTTGATCCTGACACGGCGCGGATCGATCATGACCGTCGTTTGTCCGCGCGCAAATTCGTCTCTGGCGGCCATCTGAGTTACTCCGAAATAGTTAGTTTTCCGTCTTTGCAGACGAGCCACGCATCAGCCGGCACGCCGTCTTTACCGGCTATCCCGCACGCGACGCTGACGATGTTGAAATTATCGTCTCGCTCGACGGCGAACATCGCGTTGCCGGCGGTGCCCTTGACCTTCCCGCCCAGGCCGCTTGCCGTAGCCGTGCCCTGATTGCCGCTTGCCGTAGCCGCGCCCTGATAGCCGCTTGCCGTAGCCGTGCCCTGATTGCCGCTTGCCGTAGCCGCGCCCTGATTGCCGCTTGCCGTAGCCGCGCCCTGATTGCCGCTTGCCGTAGCCGTGCCCTGATAGCCGCTTGCCGTGGCCGCGCCCTGATAGCCGCTTGCCGTAGCCGTGCCCTGATTGCCGCTTGCCGTAGCCGCGCCCTGATAGCCGCTTGCCGTGGCCGCGCCCTGATCGCCGCTTGCCGTGGCCGCGCCCTGATAGCCGCTTGCCGTAGCCGTGCCATGATCGCCGCTTGCCGTGGCCGCGCCATGATCGCCGCTTGCCGTAGCTCCTTCATTATGGCCAGTTGCGACCGGGCCTTCCGACCACTTCGCTCGCTTAAAAACCCATTCAACCGCGCGTTTTGTCAAGTCGCCGAGTGAGATTTCCGCGTTGATTGTGATCTTGGCGGATGCGATTTTGTTGCCGTCTTTGTCGGTTTTCCCTGACTGATCGACGTCATGAAATACCGATGTTGCCGGCGAATAATATTCAAACGCCGAAAGTGGGTGTTCGTCAGTTGGGCATGCGTGGAAGCCATTTTGACACGCTTTTATGTCGCCAGTGACTTCGTATGACTTGCCAGCCTCGAATTTGAAACCACGGCATGACAAGTTTTTATCAAACCCTTTGATTGATTTGATTGTTTTTTCCATCTGAGTTACTCCTGTTAGTATGCGTTGCTTCGTTCAATATCGAAATCTTCTTGTGCGCTTACCGCGAGTGTGTCTTTGTCGATAGTGTCCACGATCCAATCGCAAAGCCCTTTCGTCAGCGGCAATGGTTCGAGTTTGCCGCCCCCGAAATCCATTTCAAGCCCGACGACTTCGACCGCATCAACTTCGCATCCATCGGCAGGCAATCCGCCGTGGGAATAGCAAGGCGGCGTTTCCGGCGACCCAGGGAGAAACTTGAACTTCACGCGGGCTACAAGTTCGAGCGTGTCGCGATCCTGCAACGAAACTTGCGGGTAGATGGTGGCGTAGTGGGTTGACCAGCGGCTCATGGTTCGCCTCCCACGTCCTGAAATGCGCTTACTGGCGGGCGAACTCCGTCACGAACTTCCTGATAGCGAGCGCCAATCCGTGCCGCAGCTTCCTCAACAGTTTCCCCAACGTTGTAGGAAACGACGGCTTCCTCATGGTCGGATGGCGCATGTCCGGCATGACGCATTGTGTCGTTCAAACGACGCCAAAACTCGTTAAAACTCCATCCCTCTTTGCTGTGTTTTGCAGTCGGCCGGATCATGTCTGTTCTCCCGTAAGCGCAATCTTCGCAACCTGTCCGCAGTGGTAATAGGCGCTGTATCTGGCGTAGTAGGCAGCGTCGTCGCAGTTGCCGGTGTTCCCGAAATCTTCCGGCTTGGTTAGTGGAGCAAACGCGGTGATCTCAGTGAGAGCGCGGAAATACCGCAGTTCGCGTTCCTGCAAAGCAACAACATCAAACGCCAGCCCGCGCTCTGTCGCGTCATCACGCGCTCCGCATGTCGGGCAGTAGGTGTATTGCTCGCTCATGCCGATTACTCCGTAGCCGGGATCGCGATGCGCGCGGCATGGGCGAACGCGCGCTGAACCATCACCTCAATTTCCACGCGCGCCAGAGACTTCTCGACGTGCCGCATATTCAGTCCGTCAAGTCGCCCGTTGATTTCGTACTGGCGGCGCAGATAGCGCAGCGTCGCCACAAGGTCGGCGACCGTATCGGGAGTGAGATTATCGTACATGGCATGATCCTCAATGCGGGAGTTGATCGGCGCGCGCGCGGGCTGCGGCGCGGACTTCGGCGGAAAGCGGCAGGGTCGGCGTCCGCCGCGCCATAATCCGCTGAATATCGGCGTCGGTAGTGGTGTCTTTGCGGCAGATGGCGCGGTCGCGGGGCGTGTGTTCCGTGAAGGCCCAAACATCGCGAGCGCCCCGGATCGGTCCGTAGTCGTCTTCCATGTCATCCCCGGTGTTGTGGCGCGCAAACCGCGCCTAGTTGGATCATTTGAAAAGATCGGCCCTGTATTTCGGGGCGTCTGTTCCAAGAGCTTTCACGGCGGCGGCTCTAACTTTCTTGAAAGCGTCGCCTGCCTCAGAATTTGGCCCGAATGCGTTCCACTGAGTAACGAACATTTCTAGGGCGTTCATGACCGCTATGTGGTCATATGAAAGCCCGCGCTCTGTCGCGTCATCCCGCGCGCCGCACGTCTGGCAGAATGTGGGGGCGCTCATTGGCATGATCAGATCACCTCCAGCGTCCAGAGGCGGTTCAAGTCACCTTCGCGAAGGCAGAAGCGCAAAGCCTCGTCGCGGGTGTCGAAAATGCGGGTTTCGTCTGATGAGGCGCGGTAGCAACGGAACTTGGTCATGGCCGTATCCTCAGAACGGGAGTGCGGGAGCTTCGACAATCCGCTTGGCGAGACGGACTGTCTCGCAAGCCTCGATGCCACCGCAGAGAGAAGCGAAAGGATGCTTGCGGTCGTGAGCGACAACCGCCTCGGCGGCCCTGCGGAGCTTCGCGCCATTCTTGGCTGCGTAAGCGGCTTTCAGAGCGGCAATTTTCTTTTCCATCTTCGCCTCCATCGCTTTCGATAGATGCATATTCTCACGGCGAATTATTCCCGTCAATAGGCTTTCCGAATATTTTTTTGCGTCCAAAACGAAAATAATCATTGACACGAATTTTAGTTTGTCGGATCATTCGCGCCATGAAACTATCCGACTATATGGCGCAAGCCGAATTGACCGAAGCGCAAGCGGCAATCCTGTTCGGATGCTCGCAAGCGACGGTCAATAAAATCAAGTTGGGGAAGCAGTGGCCTTCGCCTGGTCTTATGCGCCGCATCGCGGAGGCCACTGCCGGAAGTGTCATGCCTAACGATTTCGCCGGTCTAGCGACCGACACAGAAGCTTCGGCAATAGCCTTGCCGAAGGCCCTGGTATAGGGCGTTTCCTCCCTATGACTTGTTGGCGCGGTTGAAAGATCGCGCCAACTTTTCTCCAACTTAGGAGTGACGACTATGCATTACGTTCTGATTGGATTGTGCGTTTGCTTGCTGATCGATGTCGTGTTCGTCATCGCGTGGGCTAGATTTCGAGCGCCGACTAGATCGAGCAATCTTTCGCTCTCGGCACATCATCGCGCGGGAAAGAGCGCGCCACGGGATCGGGTTTGAGTGAAAAGAGTTCAAGCTCATAAGTTCTCCTTTCGGTCGGGGCAAACGTACTCGAAAGGTCTTTGCAAATGGTCAAACTCGACTTGCTGAGTGGAAAAATGGCGGCCGGTGCGTATGTCAATGAAGCGCGAGAATGGGCTCACGCATTGACGCGCGCCGAAAGTCGTTTCCCTGGAGATTATGGACAGGCTATGAGCCGCGTCGCGTCGAAGATAAAAATTCCGCGTAGCGTTTTGTGGAACCTTCGTTATAGAATACCAAAATCAATTAGTGTGGAACACTATGCTACATTGGGGGCCGCATATGATGATAGGCAACGCAGTTTATACAAACAAGAGCGTGCCGAAGTCTCGCCAAAGACGCCATTGGGCCGTCTACTTGTTCGCGCGGCTGATTATCTGGCTGGCGAAGAAAGCCTAGACCAATGATCTACGAAGACGACATTCATAAGCGGGTATGGGCGATCTACGAAGCCTATAAAATGCCCGATACCGTGATGTTTCATATCGCGAACGAAGCGATACGAGGTCCAAAAGAGCGCGTTAGGTTCAAGGAAATGGGCGGTATTCCTGGCGTTCCCGATTTCTTTTGCGGGGCGTTGGGCAAGTCATTTTTTCTTGAATTGAAGCGTCCAGATGGGCGGCTTTCAAAAGCGCAGAAGGAATTGATACCGCGTCTAGCTCATAACGGAATGGCTACAATGGTTGAATATTCTACTATCGAAGCTGTTCGATTGCTGCAAAATCGCGGCGTGATCGATCCGACTGTTAAATTCTCCTAAGAGGCAAATCAGATGGCTGTCAGTCTATCAACCTTGCGGCGCGTCACGGCGAACAAGCCCGCGCGCGTCCTAATCTACGGCCCTCCTGGGCTTGGCAAAACAACTTTAGGAGCCGAGTTTCCGGATACGGTGTTCATTCAGACGGAAGACGGAACGTCAGGCGATCTTGAGTTGACCAGCTTTGGCGATGAGCCAATTACGTCTTTTGTCGAAGTGATGCAGGCGCTTGACGCGCTTCTTTACGAGCCGCACGATTTCAAGACGGTTGTGATTGATAGTATCGACAAGATGGAAAAGCTCGTCTGGCGATATACATGCGAAGAAAACAAATGGGAGAATATGGAAACTCCCGGTTTTGGGAAAAGCTATGTCGCGGCAGATAGCCTATGGATGGATTATCTATCGACATGCGCCAAACTTCGACACGAACGCGGCATGACAACTATCCATATAGCCCATTCGACGATTGAACGCTTCGACGATCCGCAGACATCATCGTATAGTCGTTACGATATTCGATTGCACAAGAGAGCACTCGGCTTGTTTCAAGATGAAATGGATGCTATCTTCTTTGTCAATCAAGAGGCCAGCATTAAGGTTGAAGATGCTAAGGCGGTGAAGCTTCAAGGAACAACATACATTAAGAAAGAAACTAAGGGCGTCGGCGGCGGTACGCGGTGGATTTATACCGAACAGCGCCCAAGCTTCGTGGCGAAAAATCGATACAACATGCCTGAGAAAATCATGTTCAAGCGTGGTGAGGGCTATGCGGCGCTCGCGCCTTATCTGCCTGCTATCGTTGTCCCCAACTCTAAGGATTAACCCGAATGCCCAAAAACAATTTAATTGAATTTGTCGTCAGTTTAGATCGGCCACATGGAGCCAGCATCAGCGATCTAAAAGATTATATCGAGGAATGGGTCGCGTGCGGAAAAGGCTCACGACCCCCTGATGATCCGATATTTGATCTTGATGGTGATAGCGTCAAGGTCAAGCGTTTTACGTCGCGAACAAAACCCGCATCCAAGGAGTAACCAAAATGGCCGATCTAGGTGAGGTATTTGACGCCGAAACCATCCCCGCATCCGAGTTCAACGGCGATCCGTTACCGGCGGGAAACTACCAAGTTCAAATCACGGATTCCGAAATCGCTTCGACGAAAGCGGGTAACGGAACCTTGCTCAAGCTGACGCTCGACGTAGTGGAAGGCGCGTTCATAAATCGTAAGTTGTGGGTGCAACTTTGCATCCAGCATACGAACGAAACGGCGCAGGCCATCGCCCAACGCGCCTTGGCTGACATCTTCCTGGCGACAAATACGCCGCCCTCGCGAGAAAGCTCGGACCTTCATTACAAGCCGTTCATGGTCAAGGTCGTCATCAAGAAAGATGAGGTTTACGGCGACAAAAACGAGGTCAAGACATACAAGGCGATTTCCAGCGTTCCCCAAACGCCTGCCAGTCGTCCCGCGCCGAGACAAGCCGCAACTCCCGCAAAGCCGTCAGCGCCCGCAGCATCGCGTCCGTGGGGGCGAAATGCAGCCGCAGGCCGTGCGGCGGCATCGGCGGATGACGATATTCCGTTTTGATCGGATCGCCCAGCCAGAGGTGGCGCATCTAAATAACACTGGCAGATTGCGGGGACCGGCCTCCTATCTGGGTCGTTAGCTCCTTCTCACGAAAAGAATCGGCGAACGTGTGGATGCCCGATAATCGGTCAACTTCTGTGCGTTTCGCGCCAAGGCTCTTTTCAGTCCTGACCAATCCGCGTGGCATCTGCGAGAGTGGCCTAATTTGTTTCTGTGGAGGCTTTGATGAGTGAACGAGACGACATTGAGGACGCGGAATCTGATATTTTTGACGCATTAGAAATCTTAGAAAGGAGAACCGGCAAACGTATTGCTAGAGTTAAAATTGACCCTGATAACCTTCACGTTGAAATTTTCTTAGAGGACAAAGAAACAGCCAATGGCTGAAATACAGTGAAAGCAACCATTATCACTGACGCCAGCCTATGCGGACAGACCGGAGCATCCGGTTGGGCCGCCTGGGCAAAGTCTGACACGTCGCCAGTATCTCAGAGCTGGTCTGGCGCACTAAAGGCGTCACCTAACAATTCTGGTGAGGCTGAATTGTACGCAATTGCAAATGGCCTTCATGTTGCCGTTAAATCAGGTATGCTCGATGGCATCAGTGATATCATGATACAATCAGACGCAACTATAGCTTTGGGATGGATTGTTAGATTAGTGCCATGCGCCACAATTTCTGCGCATAAAAATTCATCCCCACTGTCCATCCCTAAAATAAATCCAACGCAAAACGTCAGCGCCGCAATTGCACATATTCGTAATATTTGTGATATGTTAAACGTAAAAATTACATTACGCCATGTTCGCGGACACACGGCTGGTAATGGGCGTCATTGGGTCAACCGCAAGTGCGATCAGTTGGCTAAAGCGGCAATGAAAACAGAACGAGCCGCGCGGGCGCTCGCCAATGGCTGAAATCCCGCCGCCATTTCCGCACACGGTAGAAGCCGTCTACGCATTCTTAGCTCGCGGCGCTAGTTTGGGAGATAGCGCGGGCGTGTCCATGTCGGACGCCATAAACCCATGCGACCGCGCCATCTGGTACAAACTTCATTGGGCCGCTCCATCAAATCCTTTTGACGGAGCCGGTGCGTCTCGATTGACAACTGGCCTGAAATGGGAAGATCGGTTGCTTGACGATCTCGCCAACATCGGCGTGACGTTCGGACATTATCAGAAAAAGGTCACGTTGGCGGGAGGATTTCTGCGAGGTCGTACCGATGCGACCGCGACGGGCTTAGTTGAAGCTCCAAAAACAGAGCATGTTGTCGAATGCAAAAGCCTGAAAGCCGAAAAATTCCGCGCGGTCGTCAAACACGGCGTCGCCAAGGCTATACCGGAGCATCACGCGCAGTTGCAACTTTACATGCACGCGCTCAGCCTGACACGCGGAGCGTATTGGTGCGTCAACAAAGACACCGACGAACGCCACCTTGAGCGGGTGCATTACGATCCTGTTTTCTGTATGCAGACAGAGGCTAGGATTGAGCGCATCGCCAATCTGGCGGAACCTCCCGCACGTTTGCATGATGATCCGAACGCCAAGGCGGCTTTTGCGTGCCTGTACTGCCCGTCGCTTTCGATCTGCCACGAAGGCGCTTTTCCGCGTGTCAATTGTCGGACGTGTATATATGGTACGGTCAATCCCGAAAGCTTGACGTGCGAGAAAAACAAGACGCAACGCGATTACAAGGCTCAGCAAACAGGATGCGAGGAACATAGGTTCATTCCTGCTTTGGTTCCAGGCGAACAAATTGACGTTCGCGCTGGCGAAAAGATTGTTTACAAAATGTCATACGGTAACGAATGGATTGACGGAGACAAATGATGAATCCGAATTACGATGATATTCCTAAAATGCTGTCCGCAGGGATGCTAGGAAAACAAATTGCGAGTGATCTAAACGTAGATCAATCTACAGTTTCCAGGCACGCCAAAAGGCTTGGCGTATCTGTCAGGCGTCATCGTCGAGGTCCGATCTTGACCGCGCTCACAAATGGACCACTCACAACTGCGGAAATAGTTAGCATCACGGGCATAAAAATGAGAGTTGTGTCAACGCTATTGTGTCAGATGGTGAAACAGGGTGTCGTCGAGCGGTGCGGTCAGGCGAATAGAGACAATCGCGGCGGACGTATTTATTTCTGGCGTCTTTGCCATGAGGTTGAGCTATGAAATTCTGGACGGAAGAACGCATCGAACAGCTACGAACGCTTTCCAAGACGCATTCGTCGGGAAAGGTCGCCGTTGAACTAGGTTGTTCGCGATGCGCCGTATCTGGCGCGGCGGCTCGCAATGGAATTTCATTTGGTTCCGTTGAAGGCAAAATTAGGTTTGACTGCGTTGGAAAAGATTATATCAAGAAGGAACCGAAACCCACAAAGCCTCCGAAAGCTACCAAGAAGGTGGTTTTCAAGCCAAAATCCGTCATCATTCCCGATGAGCCAAAGCCGGAACCTGTCGTCATTCAATCTAACCCAAAAACCATATGGGAGATTGGCGACTTCGATTGTCATTGGCCGCTTGGCGATCCCCTCTCGGATGAATTTCGGTATTGCGGAGCGCCAAAGTCAGGCAAGAATTATTGCGCGGGTCATACGAAACTGGGGACGCGGCAATGAATGATTTGTCTGAATATCGCAAACTGATTTCGACCAAACGGATTGCGGCTATTCCGACAGGAATAAGCCGAACGCCAAAACTGAACTCATCCATGTTTGATTATCAGGAATCATGCACGCAGTTCGCGCTTCGCGCGGGACGATCTGCATGTTTCCTAGATACCGGACTTGGCAAAAGCTTTATAGCTTTGGAATGGGGGCGATGCGTCGTCGAGGAAACAAATAAGCCCGTTCTCATGCTCGCGCCGCTCGGCGTTGTGCATCAGCATTTGGCAGAAGCGGAACGGGTCGGTGTAGAGGCGAAAGTCAGCCGAACTGGAGTTCCGCCAGAGACGCCGCAAATCGTCATTACCAATTATGACAGATTGGAAAGATTTGATCCTGATGCTTATGGCGGCGTCATTCTCGACGAAAGCTCAATTCTTAAATCGTTCTCTGGCGTCACGACGCGCAAGTTAATAGATACATTCAAAAACACGCCATTTCGTTTGTGCTGCTCGGCGACGCCAGCGCCGAACGATCATATGGAGTTGGGTCAGCACTCGGAATTTCTTAGCGTCCTGTCTCAGTCGCAGATGCTTGTTAGATGGTTTCTGCACGATAGCGCGGACACGGGAACGTGGCGGCTAAAGGGTCACGCGACGCAAATATTCTGGGATTGGGTAGCGTCGTGGTCGAGATGTTTGTCAAAGCCATCCGATCTTGGGTTTTCCGATATTGGATTTGAAATGCCTCCGCTCAACGTTCACAAGCATATCGTGGCGGCGGATCGCTCTCAGGATTCCGGTGCGGAAAAAGACGGTCAAATTCGATTGTTTCGCATTCCTGATACGTCCGCAACATCAATCCACAAAGAGAAACGATTGACTAAAAACGAGAGGGCAATTAAAGTTGCAGAGTTGATGGCGCGAGAGCCTGACGAACCTTGGATTGTATGGTGCGATACGAACTACGACGCAGATGCTTTGCGCGAGCTTATGCCTAACATCAACGAAGTTCGCGGAAATATGTCGCCTGACGTGAAAGAGGACAGATTAAACGCTTTTACAACCGGTCAATCACTAACCATGCTTACTAAAGCGAGTATCGCAGGATATGGGCTTAATTGGCAACATTGCGCTCGCATGGCGTTCATGGGGTTGAGCTTCAGCTACGAAAACTATTATCAGGCAATTCGTAGATGCTGGCGATTTCGACAAAAACGCGCCGTAGAGGTTCACGTCATATGTGCAGATACGGAAGCGTCGATATGGGACGTGGTTTCGCGCAAGAGCGGCGACCACGAATACATGAAGGCGGAAATGTCGGCTGCAATGGCGCGCGCGCATAGGTCGAGTGAAGTCCTTTCAAACTATCGTCCGCAAATGGAAGCATCGATTCCGAAGTGGATTTAGGAAATTCGACGATCAATGATCGGCGGATAATGTAGGCAACCAAAACAGGAATGGATCAATGAGCATTACGGTTACGAAGACTGTCACGACCGCTGACGGCGTGACGCACAAAAATAAGGAGGACGCCAAGAAGCATATTTGGGGCGTGCACCTGACTACGTTGGGTGAGGCTAGCGCCGAAGACATCGAGGACGCGATTGACAATCCCGGAAATCCCGAAGTTGCTTTGCTCCGCGAGGCAGTCCGCGAGGTTTACCTGAGGGTTTGGCCGCGCGCTAATCTCGGCGTTCCTCGCGGGAAAAAGAGCGCCGACGCCGCGTAAAGCTACTCAAACATATGGTGTCAACATGAATGTATTCGATCAGCACGTTTCGGATCGGTTTGCGGCATACAATGTTGATACCGTCGAGTGGACGGCAGGAATGCCGTCCGATTCGATTGATTTCAGTGTTTATTCTCCACCGTTTGCTCATTTGTTTGTTTATTCCGACAGCGAGCGCGACATGGGTAACGTCGCTAGCTACGATGAATTCAAGGAAACCTATCGGTTTCTAATCAAAGAGATATTTCGCGCGACAAAAGAGGGTAGAATTTCAGCCGTCCATTGCTCGGATATACCGACAACCAAGTCGAAAGACGGCGTGATCGGCCTGTTCGATCTTCCCTCCGTTATTCGTGAAGTCCACCAAGATGAGGGTTGGGATTATCACAGTCGCATCACGATCTGGAAAGATCCGGTTGTGGAAATGCAACGGACCAAGGCGCATGGACTGCTTTACAAAACGTTCCGAACGGACGCGACGCGATGCCGGGTTGGAATGCCTGATTACATGATGATATTTCGCAAGCCTGTGGACGGGGCAACGTCAAAGACGCCCGAACCTGTTTTGCACGATCCTAACCATTATCCTGTCACGACATGGCAGGAAATCGCTTCGCCAGTGTGGCGGACGATCAACCAAACCAATGTTCTCAATGTCAAAGTCGCGCGAGACGATAAGGACGAGCGCCATCTTTGTCCATTGCAGTTGGACGTTATCGAGCGATGTTTAACGCTGTATTCAAACCGCGACGACGTGGTGTACTCGCCATTTCTCGGAATTGGATCGGAAGGCGCGGTTTCTCTAGGCATGGGACGGAAATTCATAGGGACCGAGCTTAAGCCGGCGTACTACCGTCAGGCTGTGAAAAACCTAGTTGAAGCTGAGCAACGCGGACCAATCAACGATCTTCTATCGGCGGTGTAACATGGCTACATCCTTCTGCAAGGAATGCGACGAAATCACAGAGCACGATCTTGATCCAGAGGAATTTAGAGCGGCAATTATCGCGCTAAACAGGCGTCGATTTGTTGATCTTCTCGACGAATTGGAAAGGGCGCTTCCGTCAGAGTTTGTTGGATTGGCTGATGACGTTATCAAGTGGGCGGGGAAATCAAGATGAAACGCGCCGTCCTAATTCTAATTCTCTTATCAACTCCATCAAGCGCGCATGACATTTATACAAATCTGCGCATGAAGGATGGAACCTTGCCGTGTTGCGGAGGGCCGGATGCAGGCGCATCACGCGATTGCTGGCGCACGATATATCGAGAGCGCGGCGGCAATTTCGAGTTTCGCACCAACTCTGGCGATTGGGTTCGTGTCCCAACGGATCGAATACAGTTTACGCCTATTCCCGGCGATCAGGTAGAAGAAGGCGAAACGCACGAAGCGCATCTTTGCTACAAAGACGATCCTCAGACCGTCGAGAATTATCACGAATATCACAACACGGATCGTCTATTGAAAACAGAAAGCGGCGCTGAGATTGTGTTCTATTGCGGCATAATTCCTCCTGGCGGCTTATGAGCATAACCGATCACAACCGCGCCGTCCTGCTATGTGCGGACACGATAGCCAAGATCGCCGTCAGGTTGTCGGCGGCTCCGTGCGATAGCCCGGCTCAGCGAGCGCGTTTTATCTATTGGTTGGACGTGATCTCCGAGGAAATACGAACGTTGAAGATTGAATTAGGGGAGAAGGCGAACAAATGACCGAACTTCGATCCTATCAATCCGACGCTATCGAAGCCGTGCGTAGATACTGGCGCAACGGCGGCGAAAATCCGCTCGTAGAAATGGCTACCGGGACCGGAAAAAGTCTCACTATGGCAGGACTGATAAAGGGTCTACTTCAGGAATGGCCTAGCTTGCGCGTGGTCGTTCTCGTCCACGTCCGCGAGCTTGTGTCTCAGGACGCTATGGCTATGATCAAGGCGTGGCCGGGCGCTCCTATCGGGATCAATTCCGCCGGACTTGGCAAGCGGGACAGGCATAGTCAGATTTTGTTCGCTTCGATCCAATCCGTCTACAAATCCGACATCGGGCCTCGCGACCTAGTTTTGATTGATGAATCGCACCTTGTGCCGAAAGATGGCGAAGGAATGTATCAAACATTCCTGACGCGCGCTCGCGAGTTGGTTCCTGACATGCGTGTTGCGGGCTTTACAGCTACGCCTTACCGATCCGGCTCGGGTCGATTGGACGAAGGCGAAGGGCGCATTTTCTCAAAAATAGTTTACGAATATGGGATCGGCAAAGCCATCCGTGACGGCTATCTTTCGACGCTGATTTCCAAGGCTACGGCGACCTTGATTGATGTTTCTGGCGTGCATGTTAGAGGCGGGGAGTTTGTCGCGCGTGAGTTGGAAGTCGCCGTCGATAAGGATTTCGTGACAAAGGCCGCTGTCCAAGAGATAATTGATTATGGCGCATCCCGGCGCGCGTGGATTGCTTTCTGTACGGGCGTTGAACACGCCGAGCATGTCCGGGATGAAATACGCAGACACGATATTTCGTGCGAAATGGTTTCAGGTCATACGCCGAAAGGCGAGCGCGACCGTATTCTAAATGCGCTCAAGGCCGGTAGCATCAAATGCATTACAAATTGTTCCGTGCTTACGACTGGATTCGACGCGCCGAACGTCGATATGATTGCACTCTTGAGACCGACGCTCAGTCCTGGGCTTTATGTGCAAATGCTTGGGAGAGGGACTAGATTAGCTGATGGCAAGACGGATTGTTTGATTTTAGATTTCGCTCGCAACATTATGCGGCATGGTCCCGTCGATAAAATCAGCGTTCGATCCGCAACGAAAAAAGGCGAAGAAAAGGAAAGCGTGCGGGCCAAGGAATGTCCCGATTGCCAGACGTTGCTTTATCTTGGTGCGCTCGAATGTCCTGTGTGCGGTCACAGTTTCAGGCATGACGAGGACAAGCTACCCAAGCATGGCGTTCGGGCGGATTCCGAACATTCGATCTTGTCAACTGGCGCTCCGACGTGGATCAACGTTCAATCCATGAAGGCGTTTCTGCATGAAAAACTAGGTTCGCCTACGTCAATGCGGGTTGAGTATTTCTGCGGTCTAACGACACAGCGGGAATGGGTATGCCTTGGTCACGATGGTTATCCGCGCTCGAAAGCTGTTTCGTGGTGGAACAGGATGGGCGGGAAAAATCCGGTTCCGATCACAGCAGAGGAAGGGATTGCGCGCTTTGGCGAGCTTGGACAGGTTGAGGCTATTCAAATCCGTCCTAACGGTAAGTTTTTTGATGTTGTTGGCGTGAAACTGCAAAGGAGAGCAGCGTGAGCGAGGAAAAAGACGATGGCGGACCGGCGTTTCCAGTAGACAGGGCTAATTGGGGCATGGACCGCCTCCCCGGCATGAGCCTACGCGATTTCTTCGCGGGGCAGGCGCTTGTTGGTTTGCTTGCGAATCCTGAAGACGGCTCTATCGTCAAGCAGGCATACCTCTTTGCCGACGCAATGCTCGCCGAGCGCAATAAGTGACATGCGCCAATATCCTCATCCAACCCTACACGGTCAGCATCTATGCGCGATCTGTCTCGGTTGGACGGATTGGGGTCAATCAATCGGACCTAAAACGCAACGTCACGTCTTTCGATGCGACGTTTGCGCGCCAGTCGGTAAATCGTTCGCGGACATGAGCGATGCAGGCCGAAAGAAAATGCGTTGTGAAGGCGTTTACAACGCATCGGCTGGCATTGGCGAATATCTCGAAAGATTGGGTAAGTCCGACTTTAACAAGATGAGTGAGAAGGAGTGGTATGATTTTTTGCATAAGGTGATTGAGGAATATGAGACGGCTATTCGCGATATAACGAGAAGGTTCCACTAGTGAAATGGTCGCGCTCCCACTTGAACCGGAAGATCCTATTACGGCGTTGCGGCGCGCGATATACGCTCATGGATTTCAGCCCGTCCCGGTCAAGACGAACGAAAAGGCTCCAATCAATCGCGCGTGGACGCTTATTCGTGGCGTTCCTCCGCTCGCGCATATCACGCGCAACACGGGCATAAACTGTTCTACAATTCGCGCCATAGACATAGACATAGACGATCCCGACGCGGCGCAAAAAGCCGTTGCGCTTTCAATCAAGCTACTTGGATCAACTCCGCTCATCCGGTTTCGTTCCAATTCCCCGCGCCGTCTTCTCGTCTATCGAGGATCTGGGCCAAAGCGTATCATCAAGACAACGGCTGGCAAGGTTGAGGTTCTTGGCGCAGGCCAGCAATTCGTCGCCTTTGGCGTTCATCCTGACGGGTCAGAGTTTGATTGGGAAGGCGAGACGCCGGCGACGTTTTCGCTTGCCGATCTGCCAGAGGTTTCCAGCGAGGTCGAACAGACATTCGCCGTCGCGCTAATCGAGGCGCTTGGTGGGCCTGTTCCGGTTGATTTCCAGCCGTCATCCGTGGTGCCGATCCGCGCGCCAACGCGGGCTATCGAAGCATGGGCGCAAGCGGCGCTCGACGCCGAAACGCGCGAGGTCGCATCCTGCGGCAAGGGCGGACGAAACGACACGCTCAACAAGGCTGCATTCTCGCTCGGCCAGCTCGTGGGCGGCGGGTATCTTCAAGAGGCCGATATTGTCTCGGCGCTTCGCAACGCGGCCTTGGCATGCGGCCTAGCGCGCGAGGACGGATGGCCGGCGACGAACGCCACAATCCGATCCGGGTTGTCCAAGGGACGCCTACAGCCTCGCCAGAAGCCGGAACGCGATATAGAGGTCCCCGTCACGGTTGTAGAAGCCGCCGCCGCCATGTCGGGCGCTCGCGCCAAAAAGCCCGATCCCGTCGTCATCGATCTTGGCGCGTCCGTCGATTGGGCAAAGCCTGTCGGTCTGCTTTCCGAAATCGCCAATTGGATTTTGGCGACAAGTCCTATGCCAAATCGTCCGTTAGCCGTAGCCGCCGCAACCGCGATCATATCGACCATTTGCGGACGCCATCTCTATTCCGCATCTGCGACGGCGATGAACCTTTACATAGCCATGCTCGCCAAAACAGGCGTCGGCAAGGATCGCCCATTGTCCGCGCCTGGGGAGATTTTCAAGGCGGCTGGCATGCCGTCGCTGCGTCAGTCCGGGAAGTCTTTTGCTGTTTCGGGATTTGAAAGCATGATGGTGGATAACCCGTGCTGTGTCGCGATTATTGACGAACTCGGCGCAAATTTGATGAGCCGGATTTCGCACCGGCGATCTTCAACCCATGAACAGGCCATCAAGCCGCTTTTGCTGGAGTTATGGTCGCGAACAATGGGCAAGGACGCCTTCATGACGACGCATAGGGCACAGTCGGCTTCCGTGCCTGTCAGGAGCCCGTCCCTGACGATCCTAGGTGCATCCACGCCTGAGAAGTTCTACGCGACCTTGCAGAATGCGGACGCTGCGGACGGCTTTATGAACCGATTTCTGATCGCGGAAGCTGCGCCTCGTTGTGATGAGGACGAGGATATAGAGACAATACCAGTTCCGCAGATTGTAATTGATTGCTTGCATGGGATTGTTCCGGCGCTTGGCGGTAGCTTGGGTAATGTACTTGGCGTGTTCTCGCCGAACGTCGAAGTTCCCGAGCGCAAGCTCGAATGGGCGTATGGCGTGCGGGATGCGGTGAAGGCTTTCAAAAAACAGGTCAATGAGGTTGTGACGGAAGCCAAGTACGGCGACCTCTGGGGCCGTGTGTACGAATATTCGATCCGTCTAGGTGGTATCCATGCGGTCAGCCGAGCCGGCGCTTATGCCGAGCTTGAACTTGTGGACATGCAATGGGGCGCGGCTTGGGCGGTATCGAGCGCAAAATCCATGAGCGACGCGGCTGAGAATATGATGGCTAAGTCAGGATATGAAGCCGAGCTAAACGACGTTAAGAAAGAAATTCGAGATGCTGGAGTTATCACTAGGTCGCAATTGCTGCGCGCCATCCGGCATATAAATGGGCGCGATCTTGAGAATATCACAAACCATTTGGCGGGGGCCGGAATTGTCGAGAGGCAGGAAACCAAAGGGGTAGGCCGGCCTCTCGTTAGTTTTAGGTGGAAGGGGTAGATTATTTCCCTTCGGCTTTGGCGATGGCCTTCATTGCATTTAAAGCTTCTGTATCATTGTCCCTTTCTGCACTCCAAGGGCTACCTGGGAAATCGTATTCCGAATGCATTTGTCTTTCGTATGATTCCAGTAGTTCCTTCAGCGCCGCCAGCAGTTCGGGCGCAGCGGCGATTAGGCGGGCGTTGGCCTCATGTGGTTTCCCCCAAGTTGAAGCTACATAATCGTATTCGTTGCATTTTATGGTGTGATAACATTTCTGGCCATGCGGTCCGATTGCCAACTCGAAGCGCCACGGCCCCGGCGTATGGCCGGCGCTCACAGCAGCCACCACGCGATAACAGCGCCAATTCCGCACGCCGCGCACAACGCAAGCATAAGCTCGGCAATGTCCCATGCGAACGCGGCGATCAGTCCGGATAGGGATGGAGTGAGTTCGTTTGACATAATTTATCCTCCGACTATTTCGAGAAACTTTTTAGATTGAGCATCCTCCGCAGCATCCTCCGCAGCATTCCACGCAGCATTCCACGCAGTAGCCCACGCAGCAGCCCGCGCAGCAGCATCCGCAGTAGCCCACGCAGCATTCCGCGCAGCAGCATCCGCAGTAGCCCACGCAGCAGCCCGCGCAGAAGCATCCGCAGTAGCCCACGCAGCATTCCACGCAGCATTCCACGCAGCATCATCCGCAGTAGCCCACGCAGCATTCCGCGCAGCATTCCACGCAGCATCCTCCGCAGTAGCCCACGCAGCAGCCCGCGCAGCAGCATCCGCAGTAGCCCACGCAGCATTCCGCGCAGCATTCCACGCAGCATCCCGCGCAGCAGCATCCGCAGCATATAATTCTCGATCTGTCGCGTCGCCGTTAGCGTGTCGTTCCGCTACATCAATTTCCGCAATCGACTGTTCGTCAGTCATCAAATGCTGCACCTGACGCGCGCACCATACCGCGAACAATCTCCATTCGCGTGCGTGTTGCGGTTCGGCTCGGCAACACCATATCGCGTCATCCAAGCCGTTGATGCGTAGGATTTCGGCGTATGGAAGGGGTTCATCATCCGCAGATGTTTTGCCAAGCCCGGTTAGAAGTTTTCTCCATCCGTCCCCGCACGGGCCATGCGCGCGAATGCGTTTTAGGGTTGTTGTAAGCATGTTCAAACTCCTTCTACCAATTCGGCGATATTCGGAAACATGGCGGTAAGTGTCACGCCTTGCGCGTTAGCGTGCGCTCGGATGACATGGTGCAGGGCGCGGGCGCAATCGGCCAGGGCGTCGGTCTTTTCCTTGCCGGATAAGTCGCTGGCGTCGATGATGGCGGTTCCTCCTTTTAAGTCCTGTTCGATTTGGTATAGGCGAAATTCGATGTCGGCGAAGTAGTCGATTAGGTTCATCATGGGTTCTTACCTTCCAGATTTGACGCGATTTTGTGTGGCTTCTGTTTCTTTCAGATTTCCTCTGCGAAACGCATTGGCTATGGGGGAGACGCGCGCGACATTGGCACGATGAATAGCCATGAATTCATCCAATGTGACTTGGCGGGGATTTGAACCGTCAATGTCGGTTATGGTGTAGGTTTTCATGGCTAAGGTTCCTCTCTCCTTAAATTCGTCCGATGAATAACGGTCTAACCCCGTCTGCGGTGGAGGTCAAGCGTTTTTTTCGTAAAAATATCTTCTTTGCGATATTTTTTTATGGTAGAGATTGACCTGTAAAAAGGAGACAATCGCCATGACAGAAGATTACAAAAGTTTGGACACTAAAACAAAAGTTATGCTCATTGCGGAATGCCGCGCCATTTTTGGGAGGGAGGCGGCGAAACAGCTATGCAATGACTTGGGGTTTGCTTTTATTGAAAAACAGAAAAATACTCCTTTTATGGAGGTGGAATCCGTCTTTATCCTTATCAGTAATAAGGGCGAGATAACGCGATCTGAGGTGTTGCGCACCCTCCGATGGATGAACGCATCGGCGTTAAAGAAGGCGGTCGATAAGCTCGTCGCGGACGGTTTGATCGAGGTTCAGTCTATTTCTCCACTCGGATATGGCCGTCCCGTCCATCGCTACAGGCTCAAAAATACGCCAACATCATCGCAAAGTCATTAAATCGTTGATGTTACAACTGAAAAAGTGCCTGAGCAAATTTTTCTTAAGAGTGAACAAATCATTGCAACCCATTGATTTTGACTAATTAATTGCATTAGATAATTACCAATCGCGTGATATAGCAGACCTATTTTCCATTCTAAGTTCCCGCGAGTGGTCTAACGAATATGTTTACATTGCAAACATAGGAGTTTGTTCCTAAAACAATTAGCTATATTCCGCTTTAGAAAAACTGTACAAATTATTGATTTTTCATACAAAAATGTGTTTATAAGTATATATTCCTATATTCCATTACTACTCCTATTTTTGAGTATGTTCATATTATGTTCACGTCTATAGGCTTCAAAAAGTGTGTCTAAGGAAGGAAGCTTTCGAGGGGCAGTTCGGCTTAATTTTTCATTCGGCCTTAATTATTAGCTGCGCTTGCCTCATCCCACGAAATCGGACAGTCTCAATTCGTGCTAGGAGACGCCCTCATGAGCGCCAGTCCAAACATCACCATCTGCCGCCCAGGCGAGCGGTCACGCCACATCGTCCGACGATCCAACCCGGATCGGCCAACCCAAACTCGAATTTCGGGATTTTCGCACGAACGTTTCAATGCCTCTGCGGAGGCCGCACAGACCGAAGTCGAGACGCTGGCTGTCGTCCTAGCCCAGCCGCACAGAAGGGGCGTCAGCGACCCGCGTAGCGAGCGGGCGGGTACAGCCCTAGGGCGATATTGCAGCGGACTGGGAACGCCGCTATGGCTCGCGGGCAACCTCTGGCACGAAATGACCCGAGCCTATCAGCAATCCCTCGATCTCAACGTTCCCGATAGAGGCCCCGGAACCGGCGAAGGCAAAACCGAAGATCAAATCGCCGCCGCAAACGCACTCGCCATCCAACGCCGAAAAGACGCCGAACACGCATTAAATTCCAGAATTGCAATCGGAATTATGGATCGCCTAACCATTGAAGATCGCGACCCTGCATCATCCGAACGCGACCTCGCGCTGAAATCCCTCTACAAGCTCGCTAATCATTTCAAAACGACGCCTCGAAGGACAATTGACAATGACTGAAAAATTTGTGAAAAACAGGCTTACCATGACAGCCGAATTGCGCCTATCATGACGCGCGATCAAGTCCTTTCCGCCATTCGAGGCGGCGCAACAACTTCCGCAGAAATCAGCGTAATCGTAAATCAGCCGTATAAATTAGTTTGTTTAATGTTGTATAAAATGAAAAAATCAGGCGTAGTCGTATCAACCGAACATCCAACATTAGTAAATATAGCCGGTAAGAAAAAACTTGTATGGCATATCGTCGAAGGCTTTGAGCCTCGAATTAAATATTCCGAAGCGGCTCTAAAAGCTTATTCCGAAAGATGTATTGCAAGACGGAACAATCCTGAACTTGAAGGACAGCGTAAAAGTGCTTGGTACGCAAGTATGCACGCAAGATCGATTGAAATCCCAAACTGGGTGTTGCCATCTCATCGCCGAACTTATCGCGAAATAGCCCGCGTTCTCGACGAAGAAACAGCCGCAGAATGGGCGCGTAAGGCTAAACGTATCGCAGGCGGTCATGTTAGACCTATCGAGGGAAAAACAAATGAACCTGATGCTATCAACTCCAGCGCGTGATTATCGCGCAAGCTACGAACTTCTCGCGCAAACTGTCGAAGCTCTGCATGCGGAGATTAAATCTTTGAGAGAGGAAAATGATAGATTGCGTGGAGATAATATCGTGGTTTCCATGTCGGATACTCTCGCGTGCGCTATGTCGCACAATGATGACCGTCTTTCTTTTCCGTTCGATCCGTGAGTAAATCTTATGACCGGACAGTTTGGATATTTTGTCGCGCCGGCTTGTAGGCCAAATCCAACGTACAAGCCGCATTATTTCAGAGCATATGGCTTCTGGTGGCGCGTTGCGCATAAATATGCAGTTCCGCAAGCGATTGTAGGCGACCCGTGGAACCATGCCGCGTAAATCTGATTACACAGACATAATTGCAGACGAAATATGTGATCGGATTGCGAACGGCGAAAGCCTACGATCAATCTGCAAAGACGAGTTTATGCCGAGCGTTTCCGCTGTCATGCGATGGCTCGGAAATCCAGCAAACCACAATTTCCGTGAGCAGTATGCACGCGCGCGGGAAGCCCAAGCTGACGCCATCTTTGATGAAATGCTTGATATATCGGACAATGCCATAAACGATTGGATGGAGCGAGAGGGCAAAGGCGCGGTCGGATATGAGGAAAACGGCGAGGCGATCAGGCGCACGCAAATCCGATTGGATGCCCGCAAATGGGTTCTGGGCCGCATGTCTCCTAAGAAATATGGCGACAAAACCACGGTTGAAAGCACGTCCACGGTCAAGGTGGAACATACGCGCAAGCTTGACATTTCTACGTTGACGGACGAACAGCTTGATGCGTTGGAGGGAGCGTTGCGTGAGACTGTGGCGCAGTTGGGCGGCCCTGTGATCGAGCACGAGGAATGATATATGATATCCTAACGCTAATCGGCGTTGTGGCAATTCTAATTCGACAGGAGAAACTAATGGCTACTGCATCCGATATCGCTGCCGCCGTCGCGGCCGAAGATACCAAAATCGACGCGCTGATCGCAATTGTCCAGGGCATTCCGGCGACGCTCGCGGCGTTGCAGGCTCAGGTTGCGGCGGCTCAGGCTGCGGCTCAAGCTGCTGGCGCTGATCCGACCGCGCTCGATGCGATCAAGGCGACCATCCAGGCCGAAGGCGCGAAGGTGGATGCGGAGATCGCGGCTTTGACGCCCGCGCCTGCTGCGCCTAATCCGTGAACTACCTATGAGTGACGTAGACCCGTATTTTTGTTCGCGAGATCATGATGCTGGTCCTGGCGCTTGGTGCGTTCGTGGCCCTAACGGTTTCAAAATGACCGTTGATGGTCTGAAAAAAGAACAGGCTTTTATCATCGGGAAGATTTTGTCGAGCAAATCGAAACGCTTTCGATTTCGTATGCCGACTGGCGCAATATCTGGGAGCGTCGGATGAGTATTCGCGCCGTTTCCGTGAACTATCTCGCCTTAGCGATTGCCGTCTCGTTCGCGACGCCGGCAATCGCAAACACGCACGGCCTCGGTAGCGCGGTTGCTGGCAGGCCGATGATCTTTCGACTGCGGTCTGTCTTGAGGGAGGCAGAGAAATGAGTAAAGAGATTCGTGATATGCTCCTGAGGCATATGACTGGCGAATATGTATTGACCGGCTGGGATATGTACGGAAAGCCTACGCAAGAGGTGATTACAATGTCGGCAGTCGGTCCTGGTTTCATGGTGGGCGGCGATAAAACGGCAGAGGAAGTTCGTCGCAATGCGGTCGTGGTCTATGGCGAAGGCAATACGTTTGAAACTGCCGAGCCATCTGGCCCTGATAGCTTTGAGCCAAAGCATGATCCGTTCGATCCGAAGAATTGGGGAGTGTGATGAAATCCGCCCTTCTCTCCCGCGTATCTCTAGCCGCATTAGCTACCGCCTTGCATCACATTCTGGGGCCTGTTAGATTTGCGCCGACTTCCACCTGACACTCGCTTAGACTGGCGCGATCCAAACATGCCGCTTTACGATAGCGTTGCGAAGCGCATGGTTAGCCATAAATGGGTTCAATCCTATTGCGCTAAAAAGTTTATGCCAGATGGCACGGTTCATCCGGCTAAGGAATCGTATTGGCGAAACGATCCGACATACAATCTCAGGGTTAAGACTAAACGAAATGCGGCTGTGAAGCTTGTCCAAGATTGAACTTCCGTTCGGCGTCAATCCAACCCGAATGCTATTCGACCTAGAACGCGACCGATGCGAAAGATCGCTCGTCTACTTCATCAAACGCGCATGGCACGTCCTAGAACCGTCCGCGCCTTATGTCCACAACTGGCATTTGGACATGATCGCCGAACACCTGGAGGCGATTGACGAAGGCGTAGAAGTCAACGGGAGGCCATATAACCGCCTGCTAATCAATCTGCCGCCAGGCGGTATGAAAAGCCTCCTGCTCAACGTGTTCTTTCCGGCCTGGGTTTGGGGGCCGCGAAACAAGCCGCACATGCGTTTTCTTTGCGCGGCTCATAAGATTGAAAATCTTTCCGCTCGCGACGCCTACAAAATGCGGACGCTGGTTACGTCGGATTGGTTTCAAGCTCGTTGGGGCGATAAGGTCAAGATCAGTCAGGATCAACGCGGCAAGCTGAACTTTGCCAACGAGGCGACGGGCTTTCGCATTGCAACCGCCATTGGCTCGCTGACAGGCATTCGAGCCGATTACGTGATGATTGACGATCCTCATTCGGTCGAGAGCGCCACGTCAGAAGTTTCGATGCAATCGGAAGTGAACAACTTTCTTGAAGCCATCCCGACGCGCCTTAACGATCCGATAAAAAGCGTGATTATTTGCATTATGCAGCGCCTTCACGAAGGAGACATATCTGGCGTCATCCTAGACGAGTTAAACAAAAAGACGCCCGGCCTTTGGGATCATGTGATGTTGCCGATGCGGTTCGATCCGCGCCGAGCTGGCCCGACGCTGTTGGGAACGTGCGATCCGCGCGAGGTCGAGGGCGAATTGTTTTTCCCAGAGCGGTTTCCGCTCGACGTAGTAAATCGTGATGAGGCTTCGCTAGGACCATATGGTGCAGCCGCGCAGTTCGCCCAAGAGCCTGCGCCTCGCGGTGGCGGCGTCATCAAGGACGAATGGTGGCAGCTTTGGACAGAGGACAAATATCCGCCGCTGGATTTTGTCTGCGCCTCGCTCGATACCGCCTACACGACCAAGCAGGAAAACGACTTTAGCGCGATGACGATTTGGGGCGTGTTTTCGTCTGAGCGGACAGCGGTTGCGACGCAAGCCTCAAGTCGATATGGTAGATTGAGTGAGCTTGAGCCGCGCGAGTATGGCGAGAAAACCCCGCAAGTTATCATGCTCTACGCATGGCAAAAGAGGCTTGAGTTCCCTGATTTGGTTTTGCAAGTCTCGAAAGACTGCAAGCGGTTTGCGGTCGATTTGCTACTCGTCGAAAGCAAGGCGGCGGGGATAAGTCTTGCGCAAGAGCTTCGCCGAGCGGTCGGACACGAAAAATTTGGCGTGCAGTTGATCGATCCGAAGGGCGGCGACAAGCTGTCTCGGCTGTATAGTGTGCAGCATATCTTCGCCGATGGCACGGTTCATGCGCCGGATAAAGAATGGGCTGAGATGGTGATTAGTCAGGTTCGGACCTTTCCAAAGGGAAAGCATGACGATCTTGTCGATACGTGTTCACAGGCGCTTAGGTTTCTTCGCGATGCGGGTTTGCTTACGAGAGCGCCAGAGCGTCTTGCGGAGATTGGCGAGAGTATGAGACATATTGGGCGTTCTCCCCCTCCTTTGTATGCAGTATGAGGAAATGAGCAAGACTAGAGAAAGTCTTCAACTTGTTATTTTCTTTGGTCTTCAAACCCCGCCGCCGGGGTTTGACCGATCATGGGTTGCCTTGACGCGAGAAGATGTGGACGAATGGCGTGAAAAGTTCCCCGACGATCCTGATTTGGACGAGCTGATAAAGGTATCGGCAAGCCATAGGAAGTTTCCCAAGGGGACTAAGCCAAGGTTCTTAAAGGACACTATGCGTAGATTCTTGGAATATCTGAATGAAATAGAAATGCGTGAGCGTACACCTTCTGATGTATTGTACTTAGGATAAAACAGTTGTCCCTAACTCCCGGCCTATCGCCAAATATCAGATCACCGTTTCCTCAACCGCAAACTCCAGACCTCGGCCCTGACGTTATCATCGAGGAAACCGGAGATAATGGCGGCGATAAGCCTATCGTTGATGACAACGGCAACGTCATCAAGATCGAACACGCGGACGGCTCGATAACGATCAGCCTGGACGGCAAGCCGATCAACGATGAACCCAAGCGCAAAATTGGATGGTTCGATAACCTAGTTGACGATATCGACAAACTCGAACTAGGGCGCATCGCCGAAGACTTAATGCGCGGTATCGAGGACGATATTACAAGCCGCAAGGATTGGATCGAGGAACGCGCAAAAGGTATTCGCCTGCTCGGGCTAAGTCTGGAAAGCCCAGGCGGGTCTCAGCCAGCAGACGGCGCTCCCGTCGAAGGAATGAGCAAAGTTCGCCATCCCCTTTTGCAAGAGGCCGTGCTTAGGTTTCAGGCCAACGCCCGATCCGAAATGCTTCCGACTGACGGGCCGGCTAAAATCCGCGATGATAGCAATAACGGAACCGTCAACCAAGACACGCTGGCGAACGCGCTTGAAAAAGACTTCAATCATTATCTAACAGTCACGGCTACAGAATACTACCCCGATACAGACCGCATGTTGCTGATGCTCGGCTTTGGCGGCACGGCGTTCAAGAAAGTCTATTCCTGCCCACTCCGCAATCGCCCTGTCAGTGAGCATGTGGACGCAGAGGATTTGATCGTCAACAATGACGCGACAGATTTGCGCAACGCCAAGCGCGTAACTCATCGCGTGATGATGAAGCCTTCGACCGTCAAGCGTTTGCAAATTCTAGGCGTCTATCGCGATATAGATTTGCATACGCCGATGATGGCAGAGCGCGATGCGGTCAAGCGCGAGAAGATGGCGCAGCAGGGCGTAACAGAAACATCAATGCGTCCCGATGATCGGGATCGTGAAATTTACGAGTGCTATTGCGAGCTTGATATTCTTAGTTTTGAACACAAATCTAAAGGCAAGATCACGGGATTGGAAATTCCGTATCGCGTGACGATTGATGTTTCGACGAAAGAGATTTTGGCGATTGTCCGCAATTTCGATGAGGACACGAAGGAACTGCCGGAAGCGAAAGACACGTTCGTTAAATATACGTTCGTTCCCGGTTTTGGCTTCTACGATATTGGCCTGCTCAACATTCTTGGCAACACGACTATGGCGGTAACAGCCGCTTGGCGTGAGTTGTTGGACTTGGGCATGTATGCCAACTTCCCCGGCTTTTTGATCGCCGATATGGGAATGAGGCAAGACACAAACATTCTTCGCGTTCCTCCAGGCGGCGCGGCCAAGGTCAAAACAAATGGACTGCCGATCAATGAAGCGGTAATGCCGCTTCCCTACAATATGCAGTCCGCGCCTTCGTTGATGGCGTTGATTGAAAACATGGTCGAAACAGGCCAGCGCGTCGGCGGAACGGCGGAAATGCCGGTCGGAGAAGGCAAATCTGATGCTCCGGTGGGAACCACGCTTGCGTTGATCGAAGGCGCAACCAAGATTTTGAACAGCGTTCATAAGCGGATGCACGCCTCGCAGGCGACGGAATTGCAACTCTTGGCTGAGTGCTTCCGAGAGCATCCCGAAAGCTTCTGGCAGAAAAATAGGAAGCCGACGCGCAAGTGGGATGAGGATACGTTCTTACAAGCTTTGGACGATTGCAATTTGGTTCCGCAAGCCGATCCGAACACGGCGTCTCAGATACAGCGTCTTATGAAGTTGGCGGCGCTGAAAGAATTGCAGGCTCAATCGCCTTCGCTGTACGATCCGATTGCGATTGACCGGGCTTGTATTCAGGCGCTAGGCTTTAGCAATCCCGAACAGTTCATGGCTCCCCCGAGCGCGATGGGTCAGCCGCCGCCAGAGCTTACCAAGATGCAGCAAGAGGGTCAGGCCAAACTAGACGAGGCGAAGGCAAAGGGCATTATGGCTCAAGCCAAGTCGGATGAGGTCAAGGGTAAGATTGACCTTGAAAAGTCTCGTCTGCAAATGGATATGGGCAAGGGAGACGGCGGGACGCAGCCGCTCGATATCGTCAAGGCCAAAACAGCTTTGATGGACGCCCATACGAAGGCCAAGCTTGCCGACGTGGATCAGGCGGATTTGGCGTTGCGCGCCAGGAATGAGCAAGCAGACCGTTCGAGTGCCGAGCATTTGGCGACGATGAATTTGGCGAAAGAGATTATGATCCACAACAGCACGCAACAGCATGAGAACATGCACAAGGCGGTGGATTTGGCGCAGCATCAGGGCGATATGGCGTTTGATGGAGAGCATAAGGTTGCGGATCGGGATGCGAAGGGCTCGCTGGAAAGTGAGAAGCTGAAGGCCATGAGCAAGGCGAAGGGTAAGCCCAATGTTCCCGACTGATCCTGACAAGGCCATGCGCCAAGCCATCATGATCGCCAAGAGGATCAAACGCGCCCCTGGCGGATCGGTCTATCTCCCCGGCTATGGCATGGTTCAAATCCCGTCATGGACTGTGCCAACGGCTTCGACAATCCCGATCAAGCCGGGCGCAAGTCCGTTTACGCCGAATGGCAACGCTATCCCAAACCCGACGTTGCCTACGGCTGCGGCTTCGACGCAAGCGCCGTCCGCTTCTCCATCTTCTCCCGCGCCAATAAACGCTGCCGTGCAAAACCCTATTGGAGGCGGCTCCGCGCCTGCTGGAGTATCGGGCGGCAACGCGCCGTCAACTAGCGGTCTTGGCGTTAATGGCATTGGCTCGGACGCTGCGGCTTCTGGGGATGAAGGTGTGGGGATTGGCGGGAGTTCGCCATCTGCGCCCGCGCCATCTGCGCCTGCGACTTCCTCTCCCGCCGCTCCCGCTTCCTCTGTAACGGCGAACACCGCTCCATCAAGTCCTGCGCCTGCGGATACCGCGCCATCTGCGCCTGCGACTTCCTCTCCCGCCGCTCCCGCTTCCTCTGTAACGGCGAACACCGCTCCATCAAGTCCTGCGCCTGCGGATACCGCGCCTACTACCAGCGTTGCGCCTCCCGGCGTTGTATCGGGAAGCGTTACGGGCGTTCCGGCGACAACGACTGATGGAATAACAGGAGCAAATGCGGCTTCTCCTACTTCGCATTATACCGATGCTGCGGCTGCGGCTGATGCGGCTACGGCTGCGGCGCATATGAATGCGCTTTCCAATCCGAACGCGACGGCTCCTACCGTGTCACCTCCTACGGGTAAACTTACAAATCAAGACCCGACATATTCCAACGATCAGGCAATGGCGACGGCGGATGCATCGAGTATTACCGCTCCGACAGTTTCATTGGCTCCTACGCCTTCGGTAACGGAAAGTCCGCTCGGCCCTGTAGGCGTTCCTGCGGCTCCCGCCGCGCCTGCCGCGCCTGCCGCGCCTGCCGCGCCTGCGGCTCCCGCCGCTCCCGGCGTTGCTGCTGACGGTCAAGGCGGCATAGGTTCAGATACGGGCGCTGCTGGCCACGTCACGACTGGAATGCTTGCTCCATCACTATCAGCCGCACTTGCTCAAGCTATGGCTCAATCGCAAGCTATGGATGCTGCGGTAGCGAATATGGGCGTTACAGCGAACGCCGACAACGGCGTTACGTCTCCCGGCCTTGGCGTTAATGGCATTGGCTCGGACGCGGCAACGTCTGGAGACGAGGGCGTAGGCGTTGGTAATGCGGTCGGTACAACGGCGGGTTCCGATGCGGCGGCTACAACATCGGACGGCGTTGCTGGCGCTAGCGCTGGCGATACTGGTGTAAGTCCTGGCGTTGCGGCGGCATCGGACGGCGAAAGCGGAGCAACCGGCGCGGCGGCGGGAGACGGATCGAATGGCGGCGATGGCGCAACGGGGGCGGGTTCGGCAAGCGCGGGCGATGGCGGTGGCGCAGCATCTGGTGCGGGAGACGGAGGTTCTAGTGGCGCTGCGTCCGGTGCGGGAGAAGGCGGGACTGCGGCGGCTGGCGGTGACAGCGGCGGGGATAGCGGCGGCGATAGTGGGTCTACAGGCGGCGACGGTGGATCGTCGGGCAGTTCGGGTGGCGACGGCGGCGGGTGGGAGCGAGGCGGCTTTCTTCATGCCGAGATGAAGGTTTCGCGTCGTCATAAAGCGGATGGCGGCGATGTTGAAAACGCCGTGAGATTAGCGCGTCAGGTTCTCAAACGAAAGAAAGCGGCTTAGCCATGCACAACGGAGATACGCAAGATTTTGGATGGGCGCTTGCCGCTTTAAAGCGCGGCGAACGGGTTTCCCGTTCTGGTTGGAACGGAAAGGAAATGTGGCTAGCTTATGTCCGCGCCGGATGGTCGGCAGACCATAATGTTGCGGCGATTGTTCCAGAAAGCACTTTGCCATTTATCATTATGTACACGGCTGACAAAAAGTTCGTCCCGTGGCTGGCGTCTCAAACCGACGTGTTGTCGGACGATTGGGGTTCTGTTTCTAAGGGATAAAAGCCATGTCTGAACACGCCGATAAGTACAACAGTTCGCATCGCAAAGAGCGCGTCGAACACGTCCTCAACTCAACCAAAGGCGGCAAGGTTGACGCCTCCGGTTATGAGGTTCCTGGCGAACTTCATACGGAGGAAAAAACCGGGCCATGCCAGCCTAAGCCTCGCGCGTTCGCCAAGGGCGGAAAGGTCGAAGGCCACAAGGCGCATCATCATGCGGGGCGGAAGTCTCGCGGCACGGGCGGACCTACGGCGGCGCAACAGCTTGCTCCGAATGTCCCGACTGGCGGACTGTATGGATCGGGGTTCCAGCCTACGCACGCGGGCTTGATGGCCGGGGCTGGCGGGTTGAAGAAGGGAGGTATCGCCAATGAGGTTACGGGAGTTCGCATCACTGGCGACCGAAAGGCGCGCGCGGATGGCGGGGCGGCCAATTTCCACGCTACGCGACCAGGGGATACTACTCGGAGCTTCCCTTCATATGAAGAGGCTCATCGTTTCGCGATGAGAGAGGGCGACAGAAATAAATTATGGCAGATTAGCCCTAGACCAGAACAAACGCCTAGCGAATCCTTGCCACCATCGGATCGCAAAGCTCGCGCCGATGGCGGCAAGGCTCAGCGACATAACGGCGAATCGAAAGCGGAATATCGTATCGACGAACAGGATCGCAAAGCTCGCGCGGAAGGAGGGCGTGCCGGCAAGGGCAAGACGAACATCAATATCATTATCGGCGGACCGAAAGAGGACAAGCCGCCTATGGGTCCGCCAATGGGCCCGCCCATGCCGCCTCCGGGCCGTCCTCCTATCCCGCCGGGCGCTATGGGCGCTATGCAACCTCCCGGCATGGGCGGCGGTCCTGCGGGCGCTGGCGGGCCTCCTCCTATGCCGCCGCAAATGCCTCCGGGAGCGGGGCGGTAACCATGAAGCGCGATGGAGATTATCAGGTCAGGAAAGATGCACTTTCATTGGCTGCCGAAGCCTTCAAATCTGGGGCTGTAAATCACGAAAACGCTTCTAGTGATTTATGGTGTTTAGCTGTGTTTTTCGAAAGTTATCTGCGCGAAGGTTCGCGTGGAACGCGGCGGGAATTTGGCCCAAAGGGACCGACCAGCTTGAAATTGGCGTCTAAAAGATCATCGATAGGATGTCGCAACTAATGTCCCTATCCTATTCCGCCGCCGTCATCAAAGAACACGCATCAATGATTGAGCAAAGCATTGATGACTTGAAAAGCGCCCTCGCTAATCGCGGGGCTGTTCCCGATCATTCAACTTACAGTTTTTTGGTTGGGAAGATTGAAGGGCTTAGGCTTGCGCTTGAGCTTTGCGACGATGCTGTGAAGAAGGTTAACGAAAACTGAGAGGCTAGATTATGCCCGCGATGGTTATGCAGCATGAAATCGATCCAAGAGAGGCGCTTATCAAATCTCTCGGCAATTTGGACGATGTTGACATTTTCAACAATCAAATTCTCGTCGCCGTCTATCAGCGCGGCGCAAACGGTCCTAAGAAAACCACAGGCGGGATTTTCCTGCCAGATCAGCACTTGGAAGAAGATCGCTTCCAGTCGAAAGTCGGCGTCATCGTCAAAATGGGCGAAAGCGCATTTCACGACGCAAGTGGCGTTTGGTTCAAGGGGATCAAGTTTAATCTCGGCGATTGGGTAGTTTATCGCGCTTCTGACGGTTGGAGTTTGTCGGTTAACAAGGTTTTGTGCCGATTGCTTGATGATACCGTTGTTCGCGCTCGCATTCAGCATCCCGATATGGTTTGGTGAGCAAGATCATGGCCGAAATCAAAGAAGTTGACGCAAAAGAGCCTGAAATCATCGTCGAAGAAGCGCCCAAACGCGCGGTATCGACCGAAGAAGGTATCGACGAACTCAAAAAGCAGCTTGAAGCGGAGAAGGTAGCTCGCGCAACAGCCGAAAGAACGGCTCGCGAGGCCGCCGCACAGGCTCATACCGCCAAAAACGAAGTCGCCGATACGAATTTGCAACTCGTCACGAACGCTATCGAGACGGTCAAGGGCAATTCTCTGCAATTGAAGTCGGCTTACGCCGCCGCAATGGCGGCGGGAGACTATAACAAGGCCGCAGACATTCAGTTGGAAATGTCTACGAACGCCGCCAAGCTTTTGCAGCTTGAAAACGGCAAACAGGCAATGGCCGAACGGCCAAAAACCCCGCCTCCCGCCATTGATCCGGTCGAAGACTTGTGCGCGAGGCTTCAACCGCGATCCGCTGCATGGGTTCGGGCGCATCCTGAGTGTGCAACCGATCCAAAAATGTTTCGAAAGATGATTCGCGCGCACGAGGACGCGCTTGACGACGGATTGACGGCAGAATCCGAGGATTATTTCAAGGCGGTGGAGCGCAGACTAGGCTACGGCAAGGTCGAACAGGCTGAAGATAACGAAGACGGCACGGAACTGGCGGCAAAAGCTGTTTCGAGGAGATCTTCGCCGGCTGCGGCTCCGGTAAGCCGATCATCGCCGTCGTCGAATGGGTCAAGTCCGCGAGTTATTCGGTTGACTGCCGATGAGCGCGAGATGGCCCGGCTTAATAAGATGACGGATCAAGAATACTACGAACAGAAGCAGAAGATTTCCAAGGATACGAGGTATAATTGATGGAAACCGATTACGGCGAGTTGGCTGAAAACGCGATGATAAAAGCAGGTTGGAAAATAAATCCTAATGCAGCGTCGGACGCTCTTAGGGAGTTTGTGCGATTGTATTTGGATACATACGCAGAAACGCAGACACATCCTACCGTTGCTCAAGAGGCGTGGGTCATTATGAAAGCCAAAAACATTTGGCTGGATTTCAACTTTGATGAGGCAAAATAATGGAAGGCGTAGATAGACCGCAAACCTACGGCGAGCGCGCCGTTGGTCTAAGTTTCAATCCGTCGAGCAATGGCGATGTTGACAAACTCAAGCGCCTCTATGCCGACATAATCGACCACATGGACGATTTCCGCAAAGGTTACATCAAGCGGGGAGACAATCCCGAAATGGTGCGTCTTTGCTCAATCGCCATCACCGAAGCTCAGACTGCGCAAATGTGGGCTGTCAAAGCCGTTACTTGGAGGGGTTGATTATGGACGAGAAAGTCAAACCCGCTCAGCGCCCCGACATGCGATCAACCGATCCCCGCCGAGACGCGGCAGAACGAACGCGGCAAATCCTAGAACACGTCGGAAACTTCGGAGAACAGGCCGGCGATTTCGACTTCGATCAATCCATCGTGCCTGACGGATGGTCCTACGAATGGAAAGAGCTAACCGTCATGGGTATGACGAACGCGGCTCGCCAGATTGAGCTTTCGCGCTTTGGTTGGGATCCGGTGCCGACTTCGCGTCATCCCGAAATGATGCCTGTTGGCTCGACGGACAAAAACATCGTCCGTAAGGGCCTGCAGCTTATGGAGCGTCCTGCGGAAGTTACCGATTTCGCCAAAAAGCAGGATTTGCAGGCGGCTCGGACGCAGATGCGATCCAAGAAAGAACAGCTTGAGGGCGCTCCCGTTGGGGCTTTTGAGGGCCACAACAAGGGAACGCCGATGGCGAAGATCAAGAGCGATTTCTCGCTCGCGATGAAGGTGCCGGACTAGCGTTTGACAACCCTCAGAAAACAGTGTAACCGCGTAACTACCTAATTTTGCGTCTAACGCACGTTAAAGCCTCCCCGGTGGCGGCTTCAAACCTTCCCACGGTTCTAGTCGGCCCGGCGCGCGATGATGAGCCTCCCTCACAGGGAGTTCCGTCATGGCGAACACGTTTGCGCCGACTGGATTTTGGCAGTACCAGGGGACCGGCACTACGCCGTCCTACGAACAGACCCAGCTTGCTATCGCGAGCGGCAATACCCAGCCCATCTTTTTCGGCGATCCCGTCACTCAGGCGGTTGGCGCTACCGGCCTCGGAACCGGCTATCTCGTCCAGGGGTACGGTCCCGTCACGCTGACGGTTGCCGCCACGGCGATCACCACGAACGCCACCACGGGCGCTCTGACCGTCACCTACACGGCGACCACGGCGACGGGCGGCGTGGTTCCGACGACTTGGGCTCCCCCGGTTGGTTCAACCCTGATTATCACGGGTTCGACCATGACCTCTGGCAACCTCAACGGCACATATACCGTCACGTCGTCGTCCTCCACGACTGCGGTTTGCGCCAACGCCGCCGCGACGATCAACGGAACTTCGTCCGCGTCCGGTACGGTTACGATCATTACCCCGATCACGGGTATCTTCGTCGGCTGCAAATACCTCTCGACGGCGAACAAATATACGTCCTTCCGCAACTACTGGCCCGGCTCTGACGCCAACGGCGACGTGACGGCTTATGTCATCACCGATCCGAACGCGCAGTTCGAGGTTATGACCGGAAACAGCAACACGACGGCTACGGCCTTCGGCCTATCGAACGTCGGGCAGAACATCGGCTTCCACTACAATCAGTCGGGCGTCACGACGACGAACGGCAACACGGCCAACGGCCTCTCAACATTCCTGGCTGACCAGTATTCCCTGATCGGAAACTCTGGCGTCGGTCCTGCGGGAAATGCGTTCCTACCGTTCCGCATCATCGCCTTGAAAAACTACGTTCCAGGGGCAACCAGTCCTCTAGCGTCAATCAACGGCAATGATTCGACGACGGCTTACAACCGCATCATCGTGGGCTTTAACAACGCCCTTCCCCGTTCCTTCGCCGGCATCTAACTAGGGAGTAAGGCAGATGGCTGTTAACCTCAGTTCAATCAAAGACCTTCTTCTCCCCGGTCTGAGGGGCGTCGAAGGAAAGTACGAGATGATCCCGTCTCAGTACGACAAGGTTTACGCGAAGCACGATAGCAAGCTCGCGTTCGAGCGAACGGCTGAAATGCGATTCCTCGGCCTTGCCCAGCTCAAAACCGAAGGCGGCCAAACCGCCTTCGATAACGGCGCTGGCGAACGTTACATCTACAACCAAGAGCACGTCGAGATCGGCCTTGGCTATGCAATCACGCGCAAGGCCATCGACGACAACGTTTACAAAACGCAGTTTCATCCTTCCAATCTAGGGCTTATCGAAAGCTTCCAGCAGACGAAGGAAATTTACGCCGCAAACACCTTCAACACGGCGCAGACCTATAATACCCAGGTCGGCGGCGATGGCGTCGCGCTCTGCTCCACGGCTCATCCGTCCGACTACGGTTCTCTCGCGAACACGTTCTCGACGCAGGCGGACCTCAACGAAGCAACCATGCTCAACGCAATGGTCGCCGTCCGCGTCAACTTCCGAGACCAGGCCGGCCTCAAAGTCTTCGCGCGCGGTCGCAAGCTGATCGTCCCGCCGCAACTCGAACCCGTCGCCATCCGACTGACCAAGACGGAACTGCGCCCCGGCACCGCCGACCACGACGCGAACGCCATCCATACGACCGCAGGCGGCCTCCCCGAAGGCTACATGGTCATGGACTTCCTCACGTCATCCTACGCATGGTTCGTCCTCACAAACATCGACGGCCTCGCCTACATGGAGCGCGTCAAGTTCGAGACGGATATGCAGGTAGACTTCGTCACCGATAATCTTTTGGTGAAAGCATACGAGAGATATAGCTTCGGCTATTATAATTGGCGAAGCCTGTTTGGCAGTTTTCCTACCTCTTAATTTTTCTTTGTCAGGTCTTGCGTGATGCTTGACGAAACCGACAACTCCGTTTATTGTGCGTTCTCTCTGGAAGAGAGAGAAGGCGCTATGACGAAGTCTGTAAACCTGACCAGAGAGGAAGTTGCGCAGTACATTTCGTATGATCCTGAAACCGGCGTCATGCTTCGCCGAGAACGTTCGGGGCAACGCGGTAAGGTTGGGTCGGATGCTACGACTGTCCGAAAAGCTACAGACGGTCGCGGTCAACATACGTTTTATCGTTGGGTTTGGTTGCATGGTGTACCGATCCCGGCGGCGCGCATAGCTTGGCTTCTGGTGCACGGAGAATGGCCTAAGACTAGGGTTCTATTCGAGAACGGCGATACGTTGGATATCAAGATTAAAAACCTGAAGGAAGGCGAGTTTAAGTCTGTCCGTCTTGAAGGAAAAAAGCATTCTACGCGGTCATCCGAGGATGGCCGGGCGTATTCGCTGAAAAACGTTTACGGAATGACGCTTGGCGAGCATGAGCAAATGCTTGTCTCTCAAGGTAGAGTTTGTAAGGTTTGCGGCAAAGAAGAAAGCCGCAGACACAAGGTTGATGGTTCCGCCGTCGCCCTTCACGTTGACCACGACCACGCGACCGGGAAAGTTCGTGGTCTGCTTTGCCACAAATGCAACGTCGGCCTTGGGTCATTTAACGACGATCCCGCGCTCCTTCGCGCCGCAGCCGATTACCTCGACAAACACAAGGATGCTTCTAATGTCATACCGATTGAAGGGGCCGCCTAAATGAGCATCAGCGCGTTTCAAGGGCCTGTCGTAGCTTATGGGCAAGTTCCGAACTTCGGATATGTCCCTGACTACAACCCCGAGCTTGGACCATCGCTTTCGTATGGCGGCTACCATATCCTTGATCCTAGGCCGGCGTACACCTACGATCCGGGCCAGAACTTTGGCGCTCCGACGTTGGGTTGGTTGGGAACAACCAAGATCAACACGATGAACGTCATTCCGATGACGAAATCGAACACGATCATTGCGGCTGCGGCGAACGTCACGGCGGGAACTGCGATGATGCTGGCCTCTACGACCGTCTCGGGTCTTGCGGTCGGCGTCAATGGCACGCTATTCGGCGGCCTTACTACGTCCTCGCTGACGAACGCTTTGTGCATTGATCCTCTTGTTGCGTCGGTAACGGCGAACCTGACGAGCGGATCGAATGTCATGACCGTTACGGCGGTCGCGGCGGGTGGCGGCGCTTGCTATAATCGTTTGGCTATAGGCATGGTCTTGACCGATAGCACGACGGCGGCGAATATCCCGACTGGCGCTTATATCGTCGGCTACGGCACGGGCAATGGCGGCATCGGAACCTATTTCCTGAGCGCCAATGCGACCGCGACGGCAACGAGCGACACGGTTACAGGCATCTTCACAGGTATTCTTGGCGTCGCGCCGGGTACGGGTCTGCTCGCGAGGGGAACGCTGAACGCTCTCCCCTATGGGTCTGCTGGGACTGTCATGCTTTGGCTTCCCGAGGCCATGTGTTCGCGGGCTATTTCGATCACGTCCACCACGTCTCAGGTGGCGGGCAACGTCTTTACGGTTGTCGGGGCTGATGTGTATGGAACGTCGATGACGGAAACGATCACGACTTCCGGCACGTCGGCGACGACAACGAACGGCGTCAAGGCTTGGAAGTATATCCAGAGCGTGACGCCGAGCAAAACGGACGGAACCGGCTCTTATTCGGTTGGAACGCAGGATATCGTCGGATTTCCAATACGGTCTGACAACTTTACGCCTGTTGTCGGGACGGAATGGGACGTGAGCTTGTATTTCAACTCCGCAGGCATTGCGTCTTCGACCGGATATACGGCTGCGGTCACGACCACGCCAACGGCTTCGACGGGCGATGTGCGTGGGACTTATGCGCTGCAAACGGCCTCCAATGGCACGCTGCGATTGATTGTTACGCAGTCACCTAACCCCGCCGCAATGGGCGTCGGAACTCTTGGCGTAGGCCTGTTCGGCCAGCCTCAGTACGCTACCCTGTAAGGAGGGCAGACACATGGTTGAAGCTTGCACCAAGGCCAAGATTGAGGCGCATATCCGCAAGCATCGTGCGAGCGGCGGCAAGGCGGCTCACGAACAGCATGACAAAGGCAAGGGCGCGGAATCCGCCGATAGCGGCGATGACGACGCCGAGAAGGATTTGAAGGACGATCCGAAGGATATGTCCGCACCGAACAACGTCGGCAAGGAAGCCGAAGAAATGAAAGCCAAGAAGGGCGGACGGATCAAACGCGCTCATGGCGGCAAGGCTCACAAGGAAGTCGGCATGGAGGGCATGGAAGCTCATCATCACGCCGGCCGCAAGCGTCGCGCGTCTGGTGGCGGATGCGAGGCCAGTCCGTTCACCTCGGCTTTGAAGGGGACCAATCCCAAGGGACGGTCTACCGAGCGCGAAACCAAGGGCTACGACGAGTAAGGACAGCCAATGCGCCCTGTTGTCGTGACCGTGGGGCCGCTTGTTGCGGCCTCCGCGAACAATATCGCCACGTCTCAGACGATCCCTACGGGCGGCGGTACGGTCGCGCTTAATGGCACGTTGGCGTCCAGCACGTTTGTCGGGACAGGCTCGATTGGCTCGGGCAATGTGCTGACGATTTCGGCTGTGACCTCTGGGTATCTCAATCGCGGGTTTCTGCTCAACGGCCTTGGTGTTTCGGCAAATACCCAGGTTACGGGCCTGCTTTCCACCACGACGAACCAAGCCGGGACTTATACCGTTAGTGCGTCTCAAACGGTATCATCGACCACGATCTACGGTAACACCGTCGTCACGCTCGATACGGCCAGGCGCATTGGGATTGCGTCGAACGGAAACGATAGCGGAATTACGTTCACGATTACCGGCTTGGATTGGGCTAACGCGCCTATTTCGGAAGTTGTGACGGGAGCGAGCGGGGCTACCGCATCTTCTGTTTTGGATTATTTGGTTGTCTATTCCATTGTCGCGTCTGCGGCGACGGCTTCGACGATTACGGTTGGCACGACTTCGGTTGCGGGTTCGCCTTGGATCAGGTTCGACGAATGGGCGCTGGCAGGCGTTACGGCTCAGTTTGTCGCGGTCGGGACCGTCAACTACACTTATCAGACAAGCGGGGATGACATAGAGTACCTTGTAAGCCGGGCTTCTTTCGTGTGGGATAGCACGGGCGTTTCAACCAACGTTGTCGGCGCGACGACTACGCAGACCATAGCGGGCAATCCTCCTCCTCGATATGGGAGAATTTTGCTCAATAGCGGAACCGGGTCTGTTCGAGCGAACATCATGCAATCTGGCGTGGCTCCCGTCTAATGGCGTCGTCGAGCGGGACTTACTCGTTCAATCCGTCGATTGCTCAACTTACCATCCAAGCTTTCCATATGTGCGGCATTCGCCCTACGGCGTTGTTGCAAGAGCATATGGAAAGCGCCAGAATGGCGGCTAACTTTGTCTTAGGGGATTGGGCGAATAAAGGCGTCAATCTCTGGAAGGTCGCGCCAACTACAGTCAATTTCGTTCAGGGAACCGCAACATATTCGGTCAGTCCGAACTTGGTTGAAATCCTCGATCTCTACATGACCGTCCCTGGCGGCGCGGCGAACACGAACCGCTATCTTTTCCCTGTCTCTCGGACGGAATATGTTAGCTATCCAAATCCGACGCAGCAAGCGCCGCCAACGGTTTATTGGCACAATCGCACGTTGACGCCGACTATCAACTTTTATCCCGTTCCTGACGGTAACGAGGTTTCGTTCACTTATTATGCCGTGTTGCAAATTCAGGATGCGGCGTTCACAAATGGTCAGGTGGCGGACATTCCTTATCTTTGGTTAAATGCTTTTGCTAAGGGTCTGGCGGCTGAGCTTGCGATTAGCTGGGCTCCAGAGCGCGCAATGGGACTTTCGGCGGCGGCTACGGCGGCTTGGACGGCGGCGGCATTGACGAACACGGAAAATAGTGATTTTTATGTTTCTCCTCAACTATCGGGGTACTATAGGTAAATGGCTTACGCCAGTCGCGCCGGCAGAGCTAGAACAAATGCTCGCTCGCCGGAAGCGCATGCTATTTGCGACCGTTGCGGATTTCGTTATAACCACGTCGATCTAAAGTATCAGTACGACTGGAATGGTACGAAGCTGCAAAATCTCCGCATTCTAGTTTGTGATCGGTGTTACGATACTCCGCAAGAGCAAGCCCGATCTATTTTTATTCCTGCCGATCCGCTACCTATTATCAATCCAAGGCCGGAGTTCTATGTCGCCGATGAAGGGCCTCAAGGCGTAACCTATTCGCCAACAGGCTATCCAAACGAGCTTTTGTTCCTTTGCCAGCTTAGCAGCATTGGCGCGCTTCCAAACCTACCTAGGACGCCTCCTGCTGGCGGTGGTCTGTATTGGGTCGATACGGCTAATCCATATTCTGCGAACGGCGTTGCCGGGGTTCTGTGCGTAACGGCGGGCGGTCGATATCCATTGCCGACGACCGTCCCGCTCACTTCTGGAACCTATTGGAGTGACGGCGGGGTTGTCTCTGTGACGCCGGGAGGATCATACACAACGGTTGTACCGGCCTCGATGCCGCTTTACCCGAATAGGCTTTGGATCAATGGAGGTATCTTTTGCGTAAGCTGACGGTTTTTGCCGCTTCTTTGCTCGCATCGTCGGCTATGGCGCAAACTTATCCGTCTCCGACGTTCAACAATCTTACGGTTACAGGGACGGCTACATTGCCTGCCGGAACGGCGGTGTCTAATGGCGCTACTCCGCATTTCGTAAATACACCCGCAGTCCAGGCAATCACAAACACGACGTTGTACCCGGCGATCATTCGTGACAACTACGCGACCTCAGGCGACGGCGGGACTGCGTGGTATAACCTTACAGTCGGCGGAACGTGCGCCAATGCTGATAACGGCGCGCAAATCCAATCTGTAGCAGGATGCTATGTCGCGGACTTTAGTAAATTCTCGGCGACGCCTAACATTTGGGGCGCGCCAACGGGTTCTGCCTCGACAACGCAATTCACTGCAATCATGGCTGCGCTTGGTACGGCCGGCGGGACGCTGCATATTCCGGCAGGGTTAAACTACACGGCCTTCGTATCGGTTCCGGCAGACGTGAGGATCGAATGCGACGGCGACAGCGCATCCGGGTTTGTTGCGCCGTCGATCAATGGAACTCCAGTCGTCACGCTCAACGGAAACCACGCCGGTATTTATCATTGTTTGGTGAACGGCGGGGCGCTCGCGCCATTTACCCGGCGCAGCGATGGCATCCTGATTAACGCGGGCGTCCAGTTCGCGGAAGCGAAGTACAACGAAGTCATAGCTACTTCTGACAACGGGATCGAAGACGCAGGTATAAACACAGACATTGATGCGAATTACGTCCATGATGTTTTTACAAACTGTTACTACTCCTTCGGCACGCCGGGGCAGTTCGCGCAGGACGGGAATTGGCACAACAACGTTGCGCGGGCGTGTTCAAAGATCGTGCCATTTGTAGGCCAGGGATACATCAGCGGGACCACGCTAACAATCCTGTCTGTCACATCGGGACAGGTCGCGGTCGGGATATCGCCGATAACTCAGGACGTCGTGACGGGGGCCGGCGTCGCGGGGTCAACGAACCTGACCTCGGTCGGCACCGGGACCGGCGGCGTTGGAACCTACACCGTCAACAACTCACAGACGGTTGGGTCGGCGGGGTCGCCGGTCGCGATCACGATTACTTACCCGAGGCTCTGGGATGGGTTCGATCTCGACCCGTGTCATTCCGGGTTCAAACTCTACAACAATCGGGCTTACGGGAACGATTTCATCATTGCCGGGGCCTATTCCGCGCCGTCCGCGACTTGTGGCTTGGCCTTCGGCGATCAGATCAACGAAAATTGGTCCTATAGCAGCGTAGAGAACGGCATCGCGCTGCTCGGGCAACTTCGCGACGAGCAGGTCAACGGGAACCATGTCATGACCCCAACGGGTTGGGGTATCTACACTAACACCGCGGGATACGCGCAGTCGCGCATTGCGCTCAACCACAACACCGTCGTCGGCTCGACGAAGGACGGGATTTATCTTGCGAACTTCCTCAGTGGAGTGACAGGCGGACCCGTTGACTGGGATATAAGCAACAACCACGTCGAGAACGTCGGGGCGACTTTCAGCGGGATCACGATTTCCAGCGGGGCGACGCTCATCTACGGTACGGGGAACGTCATCATCCCCGGATCGGGCGCTTACGCGATTGATAGCTCCGCTGCGGGTGTTGGCGTCGCTTTCACCGGCGGCTCGCTGACCGCAGGCGGAACGGGTATCGTCAACTACACGACGTCTGCGCAGCAGGCTTTTGAGTACATTCCAGGGTTCAACCCTACGGGGTATCTGAGCGGAGCGCCGTCGATCCCCGCGACGACGGTTGCGCAGACGAACACCTACCCGTTTCCTGTTAGCATCTGCATCACCGGCGGCGCGGTTTCGGCGCTTGCAGTTGGTGGAACCACAACGGGTTTGACGATCGGTTGCTTGACGGTTGGCCCAGGGCAGACATGGACGCCGAGCTATACCGTCGCGCCGACCGTCAAGTGGTTTGGGCTATGACAAATCCTAACACAAATGCTCTGACGTATAATATGTACGTCACGCAAATATGCACGATGGCAGTTCTAAACTATTCGACGGTCGGAGGCGTGGTGACGCCCGTTGACACGGCTGCGCAGGCCATGATTCCGTCTATGCTGAATTATGCCGAGTTGCGTATTCAGCGTGATTTAGATTTGTTAAATTCTGTCGTTGTCAACATGACTTATAATCTTACGGCAGGAACGAATACGCTTGCGGTTTCTGTTAATGATCTACAGACGATACAAACGGTTTCTTATACGAGCGGAACTTCAAATGTGCCGTTGTTACCTACGTCAAAAGAGATAATTCAGAACACTTATAACGACAGTTCCTATACTGGTCCTCCTTTATGGCTCGCGGTATATGGTGGTGATCAGGCAACTGGTGGTAATACATCGGCAAACCTGCTTTTTGGTCCTTACCCTGACCAGAACTATGCCTTGACGATTACGGGTACGCAAAACTTGCAATCCCTTTATGCGACCGCTGGCACAAATGGGGCCGGAACGACGTATATATCAACAAATTACCCTGATTTGTTGATTAATGCTAGTATGGTCTATATTGCGCAATTTCAAAGAAACTTTTTACCTACTTCTAATGATCCAGAAATGCCGGGATCGTACGAAACTCAGTATCAAACGCTTTTGGCTAGCGCAAAGGAGCTTGAGAATAGAAAGAAATTCCGCGATGCGGCTTGGTCGTCGCAATCGCAATCGCCCGTAGCGACGCCGAGTAGATAACTCATGCCTCATAACGCGCTGAAAATCACCGGGGGAGTCGTAGTCAACGAGACAAATGCCCTGAATTCTGCTGGGATTTCTCAGACGCAGCTTGTGCGGCTCAAACCCGATCCGCAGGGGCTTACCCTAGTCGAAAAACTCGGAGGTTGGGCGAAGTTCTACGCGACGCAGATTACTTCGGTTGTCCGCGCGATTTGGGGTTGGGAAGACACTAACGCAAACAAATGGATTGCCTACGGGACATCGAATACGCAATCAACGTCGTTAGTCGCGATAACCTGTCTTACCAATGGCTCTGGGATAACTACCGCATCTACTAATGCAAATAATATTTATGATATCACACCTAAAGTCTCATCTGGCTATACGCGGGTAAACTTCGTCGCTGATCCGTCAGGATTTATAATTATAAAAAACAACTCTACATCTCCTCCAGCTGGAGTTACGCAGATATATGTTAGCACTCCCGTAAGTGTCGGCGGATTAGTAATTTTTGGTTTATATAATATATATTCTATTACCGCATTTGATATATATATCTATGCTTTAGACAAGTTGGATAATATAATTTATCCAAAATATACAACATTAACGTCACCTTTAGCTATAACTGGCGGATCGTCTTCTGTAAGTGGTAATTTAGCATCAATTACTTTTACATTTGCGTTGCAAACATCTCCGCCATTTTTGGTAGGAGAGGGAGTTTCTTATACGGGCATAAATCCGGTTGGATGGAATGGGTGCGGTATCGTTCAATCATGCACAGTTACATCTGTAATAATAAACGCATATCAATCGACGCCTGGAGCGTATGTTAGCGGAGGTAGTCTTTCTAATAGTGGATTGACTCCCGTATTTGTTCCTATTGACAATTCTGTTATAGTAATGGTTATATTAGCTGATCATGGATACAATGTTGGTGATACTTTTTCAATTCCAAATGAAGTATCTGTTGGAGGAAATTCGGTATATGGAAATTATATTGTTACGCAAGTACCTAATTACTGGTCATTCTATATAAATACTGAATATGTTTTTGGTACATCAGGAAGTCCAAATATTTTTACTGCGCATGGTGGCTCAAATATTATAATCGGCGGATCGTCAACAACTAGCGTTGTTACATTGAATATTGGATTGTCTCTAAGCCGGCCTAGCGTGCCGGTTTCGGGGGGAAGTTCAACAACTAGCGCCGTTACCTTACTTGTTCCATCGGACATAAATTTTACGTATGGAGCGGGAGCTACAATAACTGTCTCAGGAATAGTTTCTCCGGCTACGTGGAACGGAACGTACACTGTTATTTCAACAACATCTGGAAGCGTAACATATGCATTATCTGGAAGCGCCTTGTCATGGGGTTCTGGCGGTTCCATTGAAATAGAAGTTGTTCCATATGTTGGCTCATTTATAACGGTGAACGGGGTTTACCCGACATCGTGGAACGGAAGTTTTGTTGTATCCTCAGCGACAACGACAACCATAAGTTATGCGCTTTCTGGCAGTGCATTATCTTGGGTTAGTGGAGGTTCTGTATCCTTTGTCGGAGGTAATGCAACATTTGTTTATTCGGCACAAAATGTTGTTTCATCTGGGTACGTAAACCAAGGCGCGGTAAGCTCGAATATAAATGCAACAAATTGGGTGCTAGACAATTGGGGAGAAGTACTGCTAGCATGCCCGCTGGGCTATGCACCTACTAGTGTGTCTGGAACCAATGTTAACTATGGTCCAATATATGCTTGGGACCCAATATCGAGTGCGATGCAAATAGCGCCAATTACAAATTGCCCAATATTATCTACGGGTTTTTTCGTAGCTATGCCTCAAAGACAGGTTATCGCATGGGGGACGACGTTTTCCGGGATAATTGATCCGCTCTTGATCCGCTGGTGCGACGTATCTAACTACAATGTTTGGGTTGCCCAGACTACCAATCAAGCAGGATCGTATCGGTTATCGACGGGATCGGCGATCATCGGGGCCATTCAAGCTCAACAGCAAGGGTTGCTTTGGACGGACATTGGCCTATGGTCAATGCAGTACATTGGAACTCCATACGTCTATTCGTTCAACCAACTAGGCCAGGGATGCGGTCTAATCGCACGTCGGGCTATGGGCATTCTAGGCGGTATCGTTTACTGGATGGGGCGAAGCCAATTCTTCACGTTGAGCGGCGATGGCGTGACGCCGCTTCTCTGCCCGATATGGGACGTGGTGTTTCAAAATCTTGACCTCGCGAACCTGTCGAAAATCACATGCGCGCCTAACTCTCTATTCAATGAAGTGACATGGTACTACCCTGTAATTGGCGGAAATGGAGAGAACGCGGCATATATCCGGGTCAACACGGTACTTAACGCATGGGAGTTCGGCACGCTAGGGCGAACCGCGTGGATCGACAATAGCGTTCTCGGCCCTCCGATTGGTTACGATCCGGCCAACCAATATATATATCAGCACGAAATATCGCCAGACGCGGACGGCGCTGCGATGGTGTCGAGCTTTACGACGGGATATTTTGCCATCGCAGAAGGTGATCAAAAGGCTTTCTTGGATCAAGTATGGCCAGATTTCAAATGGGGCTATTACAGTCAATCTCAATTGGCCTCGATTAGCATTACGTTCAATGCGTGCGATTACCCTGGGCAGACACCGACGACTTACGGGCCGTTTACGGTTACGCAAGCCTCAACTTGGTTTAGTCCTCGCATTAGGGCGAGACTGATTTCGATTACGGTTTCGTCGAGTGATGCAGGGACGTGGTGGCGCATGGGGGCGCTGAGATACAGAGTATGCGCAGACGGGAAATTCTGATGGCGGCTTCTCTTTCCGATATTCTCACTGCCGCACAAAATATCGTCAAGGCGATCAACGGAGCTGCGCAGACTTATCTGAGTGTGCAAGGGACGGCGAATGTCGCCGGCATGACGGCGGCCACGGTCGTGAAAGCGTCGGCGGGGCGCGTTTGCACGGTTAGCGTGATTGTAGGCGGGGCTGCGGGGGCTATCTACGACGCCACGTCAGCAAGCGCGACAACAAACCAAATCTATGTCACGCCTACGACGGCGGGGGTATATGTCGTGAATATTCCGACGCAATACGGTATAGTGGTCGCGCCTGGATCGGGGCAGACGTTGACGGTGGGGTATTCGTGATCGCCGCTGAACACGCCCTCCGCATCGCCCGCGCGGAAGGTGGCGCAATCAAGTTGCACGTCGGGCCGATCCACTCGCGCGTGTCTGGGCGAACGGATCATCTGCCGGTTCACGTTCCGAGCGGGGCCTATGTCCTGCCAGCCGATATCGTCTCCGCAATGGGCGAGGGCAACACGGCGGCGGGGTTCGAGCACGTCAAGCGCATGTTCGGTGGCCTGCCCTACGGCGGGCATGGGCATATCCCCTACGCGGGCGGGAGCGGTCCTTATGGAAGTGAGCTACCGACGAAAGCGGACGGCGGGTCAATGAGCAATGTCGGCGCGCCAGTCCCCTGCGTCTTGGCCGGCGGTGAATATGTACTTTCGCCCGATCAGGTTATGACGGCTGGCGATGGCGACATGGATGCGGGACACAAAGCTTTAGATGGTTTCGTAAACCAATACCGCGCCAATACGATCAAGACGCTTAAAGGTCTGCCTGGGCCTAAGAAGGACTAATGGAAAACGAAATCACAGTCCGAACCGGAACGCCAGAGGACGTAATCCCAATGATGGATTTATCTTTGGCGGCATGCGAGGAAAATGGGCTTTCTCGACCAAACCCGGAAAAACTGCTTTCCGAGATTTGGTCGTCTCTAAATTTTCATCACGGTATCGTCGGCATAATCGGCGAACAGGGTAAACCGCTTGAGGCGGCTATACTTTTGAGGGTCGAAAGCCTATGGTACACGGATGATCTATCCTTGGTCGAAAGGGCTATTTTTGTTGCGCCTGATTTTCGCCAAGCCAAGGGAGGGCGTGCGGCAAGGCTTTGCGAGTTTGCAAAGAGCGCTGCGGAAAGGTTGAGCGTGCCTCTTGTGATTGGAATATTGAGCAATCAAAGAACTGAGGCCAAGCGGCGTTTGTACGAACGCTCTTTCGGTCCTGCGTCTGGTCATTATTGGATCGTTGGCGGCAAGACTGGTAGTTGGAAAGAAGGGGAGGTTTAATTGGGCGGGAAAACCTCGACCTCGACTTCCACCGTACAAGTTCCCCAGGACGTGCTCGCGCGTTACAATGCCGTCAACACGCAAGCTCAGGCCGCAGCTAACACGCCGTTTCAGCAATACAGCACGGACCCTAATGCGTTCGTCGCGCCACTGACGGGCACGCAGCAAGCGGGCATCCAAAATACGAACACTGCGGCGAACCAAGCCCAGCCATATTATTCAAGTGCTACCGGAAATTTGCTTGCGTCAGAAGGGATGTCTCTGCCAAATTATTCAACGGCTGCATCAGATATCACACAAGGTCAGAATTATTCTAACAACTTTCTTGGTCAATCTAACGATTATCTAGAGCAAGGCGCTCAGCAGGCGTATTCTGGCAATTTGCAGGCCGAAGGTCTTATAAATTCAGGAACTCAAGCGGTCAATGCCCAGCAAATCGGGGCGGATCAAATCAATCAATTTATGAGTCCGTATCTGTCCGACGTTGTAGGGTCGGAATCCGCTTTGCTAAATCAGAACAATCAGCAAGCTATGGCTGGTCAATTGGGCAACGCGATTACGTCTGGCGCATTCGGCGGGGATCGGGCCGGTATAGCGGCGGCTAATCTTTCGCAACAGCAAAACTTGGCAAATGCAAACATCTATTCCGGGTTGCTTAACACGGGATACAATACCGCTCTAGGAGCGGCGCAGCAACAGCAGGGTGTTAACCTCGGCGCGGCGCAAGCCAATCGCGCTGCGATACAGACCGGGGCGACTCAGGAAGCTGGACTAAGCCAACAGGCATTTAACGAAAATGCGGGGACTGCTGCCCAATACGCGACGAATGCGGCGGGTGTTGGAAACGCCGATTATCAAGCCGCGTCCGGATTGGGTAATATAAGCCAAGGTGAGTACAATATCGGTTCGGAAACATCTAATTCTCTTGCGGGTTTGGGCGCGGGCGCACAATCTGCCGCATTGCAGGGCGCTACAGCTCAGTTGACTGCCGGTCAACAGGAACAGGCAACGCAACAGGCCGGCCAGACTGCGCTTTACAATCAATTTCTGCAACAGCAGGCGTATCCTTTCCAGACGGCGCAGTTTGCGGCAAATGTCGCGGAAGGGACGGGATCGCTTTCCGGTTCGACGACTTCGACCACGCAGCCTACCGGCTTGTTTGGAAATCTGCTTTCGGATCGTCGCGCAAAGACGGATATCCGCGAAATGGGCCGCGCCAAGAACGGCCTGAAAATCTACTCGTTCAAATACAAGGGCGATCCTGAAAAAGTCACGCATATCGGATTTATGGCCGATGAGGTCGAGAAAAAGCATCCCGAGGCGGTCGGATTGGCCGGCGGATTGAAGACGGTTGATTATGACCGCGCCTCGAAATCTGGCGGCGGCGGACTGGTGTTTGATCCGAACTCTGGCGAATATGGTCTAGGGTCAAACGGAACTCCTGGTAGCGGAACCTACGTTCCGGCTCCGCAGCAATCGGCGGCTCGCCGTATTGCGTTCCAGCACTCGCCTACGCCTCCGCAAATGCAGGGCCTTGGGCAACTTGCCAATCAATATCAGCAGATGAAGGGGCTGTATAACGATGGCACGCAAATTTATGATGCGGGCAAGAGCGTCGTTTCCGGTCTTGGGGCGGCGATGGCTCCGACTTACTCTCATGGCGGACTGGCGCTTAAGCGTGATGACGGTGGTTATATCGATGATCCTTATCAGAGCGATGCTGCGTTGCAGCAGCGTGAGAAGGGTCTAGCCGCCGGCGAAAAGGTTATGGAGCAAGCGCCGAATAGCTCAGCGAATGGACCTGTTTCAAGCGCGCTGGCGTCGCAGGCGGGTCAACCGAAATACACGCTTAACCCCGCTCAGCCTGCCGGGGCGAATAGCAACAATTCCGCCAACAGCAATCTGCAAACGATAGGGACATTGGCGAAATTAGGTAGCGATGCGGCTCCGTATGCGGCGGATGCAGCAAGCTCTATCGGCGACGCGTTGGCGATGGTCGCGCTCAAGAGTGGTGGCCTTGTCCCTCGCGAGCATCACGCGGACGGCGATAGTGTTGGGGATGACAATATCAATCCGCACGGCGACGCTCCCGTTGATGACGCGCTTAGCCCGGAGGCTATGATCGCGCGTCAGCGAGTGGGTGGCCTTGCTCCTCCTTCGGCTCATTC
>Ga0302193_10000166_pt1 | contig 60078 bp, 46 predicted proteins | sample II_Bog_E3_3_FD_200228 | JGI IMG/M metagenome (GOLD analysis project Ga0302193, IMG submission 200228) | Peat permafrost microbial communities from Stordalen Mire near Abisko, Sweden - II_Bog_E3_3 | ecosystem: Environmental > Terrestrial > Soil > Wetlands > Peat | place: Sweden: Abisko...
TACGGCAGGCTGCGTGTTTGCCTCGTCGCCGTGGGCATATTGGCCCGATACCGCGATCAGATTGGCGCCGATCGTGACGGCTTCGATCGGGCGATATGTGGCGCGCAGCTTCAACGACTGCGACGGAATGCCGGTGATGCGGGCGCCGGGCGCAACGCTGTCACCAACGGAATCGATGAAACCCTCGCGATAGGTTGCCGCAACATGGCCATAGTTGGCCGACACCTGCACCCGCGCCCACTCGGCGGTCAGGCCCAGTTCAAAACCTCTGCGCTCGGTCCGCCCCAGATTGGCGAAGTAGCCCAGGCCCGAGGCGCCAAAGATGAATTGAATGTCGTTGTCCACCAGCGTCCGATAGACTGCCGCATTCCAGCCGAGGCGCCGCGCGCCGAACCGCCGCGCAATCGCGCCGCGCGCGCCGAGTTCGAGACTGTGCGCAACCACTGCGCGCAAATCGGGATCGCCGTTAAACCCGGTGGGCAGCGAACAGGGCCGGGCGGGATCGGCGCAGGCCAGTTCGATCGCCGTCGGCGCGCGCATCGCTTCGCTGTAGCTGGCGAAAAAGCCCACTTCGCCACGCGGATTCCAGGCAAGCCCCACTGCCGGATTGAACCGGTGATAGGTGTGGACGCCATTGACCGGATCGACTTCGGGCCCGGCAGTTGCGCCTTCGGGCGCGGCGGCCGTGACCAAAGCGCCCGACGCAGCGTCCCAGGTGGTCGCGCCGAGATAGGCCGGGTTATAATACGTCGCCCCGTCAGGGCTGGTCCAGACATAGCCACCGCTTGCATCGAGCAACGTGGCGTTGGTCCCGAAAAGATCGAGGTGAGTCAAAGTATAGCTGAGCGATGCCGTCAGGCTGAGCTTGGGCGTGAGCTTGACCATGTCGCGCGCAAACAGATTGAGCGCCCGGTTGTGCGACGAAACCGCCACCGCGTTGATCAGCGGACTGCCCGCAAACCCCGCCGCGCTGCCATAAAGCGGGTTCGACGCCATGGCCACGGTCTGGTAATTCACCAGTTGCGCCAGACCGGTCGCCTGATCACTGCGGATCGTCGCGATTTCAAAGCTGCCGCCGAGATTGAGATCGTTGACGAACCGCCCCAGCGACGCATCCAGATCGATCAGCGCATTGCCGCCAAAACTGTGCTGATAAACGTCGGAGGTGACCAGCGTAGTGTTGATGCCGCTGGTATAGTCGTGAATCGGCAAGCCACCGGCATAGGCGGTAAAAGCCGCACTCTGGAACGGGTTCGTCGTAAACAGATCGCGCGCCGTCCCGCCCGGTGCAAGCGCGCTGCAATCATACGTGACGCCATCGCAAGCGTCGCCCAGGCTGGCGTTGCTGTTGCTCGAATGCGAATCCGAGCGACGATAATACAGGTTTGCGCTGAGCTTGAGCACGTCTGACAGACGCGTATCGGCCTTGAGATTGATCACCAGTTGATTGTTCGAGACATTGTCGGGCCAGGTATAGGCGCTTTGCGGCGTGCCCAGCATCGACAACGGCAAGCTTTGCGTGCCGTTGAGCGAGGTATCGGCCCACAACACGCCAAGCTCGGCATGCGTCCCGCCCCCTTGCCAGCGCAGTTTGCCATAGCCCTGGCTGACGCGGGTATGCGTGTACCAACGATAGCCGTTCTGGTCATCGAAATTTCCGGAAACAAACCAATCGAGGCTTTTTCCAGCAAGTGTACCGCCCGCTTCCGCCAAAATGGCACGTCTGGCAAACGACCCCCCCTGCACCGTCACACCAAGGCCGCCGTTGTCCGCCCCGTTCTTTGTCGTCAGCACGAGCGCGCCGCCCAATGTGTTCAGCCCGAACAACGGGTTTGATCCGGGCAGGATTTCGACTGCGGAAATCGCGTTCATCGGGATCAGATCCCAGTTGACGATCGAGCCGAACGGTTCGTTCATCCGCACCCCGTCGAGCCAGACCGAAAGCCCGGTGGGCGATCCCAGCAGCGAGGTCGCCTGAAACCCGCGATAGGACACATCGCTCTGGTACGGGCTGCCGGTGCCGTTGCTCAAAGAGATCGAGCCGAGCGAGGAATCGAGCAAGTCGGCCAGATTGGCGTGATGCTGCCGGTTCAACGCGTCGCCCGACAGAACTTGCGCATTGACCGTGGTATCGGCCAGCACCACGTCGTCGCTGCCGCTCGGCGCGGTGACGACGATTTGCGGCGGTTCATCGATCCGGTCGGTTTGCGCATGCGCCGGGTTCGCGCAGATCGACACCGCCGCGCAAATCAGCCTTGCAGTCCCTGTCATGCGCGTGCCCCACACCATGCGATCGTGGTAACAGGGCCTTGCGGCAAAATCCTGATGCTTTGCTCAGGTTCGTCTAATGCACGACGAGGTGCAGGCCCTGCCCCCGTACCGCTCGCACTGTCAGATCGGGCGCGACATCGGCGAGCCGACGGCGCAAGGCACTGACCGCGACATCGAGCGTGTTGTCCGAAATCACCGAGTCTTCGCCCCAGACGGCATCGATCACACGCTGGCGCGGCACGATCGCGCCGCGCGCGCGAACCAGTTCGCCCAGCAAGGCCAATGTGCGCGGCTCGGCCACGACAGGGCGGCCATCGCGCCGCACTTCGCCGGTCAGCGGATCGAGCGTCAACCCCGCGAACGCGATCGGCGGCGGCAGCAATTGCGCCGAACGCCGGACAAGAACCGCAACACGCGCCGCCAGTTCGGCAAAGGCAAAAGGTTTGGGCAGATAGTCGTCGGCGCCCGCGTCAAACCCTTCGAGCCGATCGTCGAGCGCCCCGCGCGCAGTCAACATCAGCACCGGCATGGTATACCCCGCAACCCGCATGGCGCGGCACAAGGCAAAGCCGTCGCCATCGGGCAGGCCCACATCGAGCAGGACCACCGCGATTCCCCCCACCATCAAGACATCGAGCAGCCCCGCCCCATGCCGCAGCCAGCGCACGACATGCCCGCGCGCCGACAGGCCCTGCACCACGGTGCGGCCGATCATCACATCGTCTTCGACCAGCAGGATCATGCCGCCGCCGCCAGCGGCAGAGCGATCACGATGCGACAGCCGTGCAGGCCCCCGCCCCCGTCTTCGGCATGGCCCAGGTTTTCGGCATGAACAACCCCGCCGTGCCCCTCGACCACCCAGCGCGCGAGCGCGAGGCCCAATCCGGTTCCGCCGCGCAGGCGCCCGTCGTCGGCCTGATAATAGGCGTCGAAAATCAGCGGCAAATCGCGCGCCAGGACGCCCGGCCCGCTATCGGTGATCGTGACGATCACGCGCCCGTCTTCACACTTGCAATCGATGGCCAGCGAGGCGCCCGGGTCGGAAAATTTCAGCCCGTTGTCGATCACCGTCAGGATCGCCTGCCCCAGCCGGCGCGCATCGAGCAAGACCGGGATCGGATCGGCAGGGCGATCCCACACCAGCCCGACGTCGATCGCGCGCGCATAGGCCCCCGCCTGCATGAGCGCGAGATCGATCGCCGCCGCGAGATCGCCGCGCACAAGCGACAGCCTTGGCGCGCCCCCGCCCTCACCGCCGCATTCACCGCCGCCCTCATCCGCCTGCGCGAGCGCCAGCATGTCGGCGATGCGATGATCGAGAAAGCCCGCCTGCGCGACAATATCGGCCAGCGTCTGGCAAGCCGGGCCGCCGCTTTCCAGCGCGACTTCGGCGGCGATGCGGATCGCGGTGACGGGTGTTCGCAATTCATGGCTGGCCTTGGCAAAAAACAACCGCCGCGACCGGTCGACCGCCCGGATCGCGGCTGTGCGCGCAGCCAGCTCTGCCGTCAGGATGCGATTTGCGCCCAGCAACTGGCGCGCGCCGAACGCCGCCGCAGCGAAGGCCATCGCGGCAAGCAGGACACCGAGCGCGATCGTGTCGCGCCGCTCGCGGTCAAGCTCCGCCCGCGCAACGCTGACTTCGCGCGCCTCCTCGACGGCGATCGGCCTGACCATCGCGGTCAGGCGCGCCCGCTGGCCAAGGATCGGCGCCATCGCGGCCAGATCTTCGGCGCGGCGCATCTCCATTTCCTGCGCCGGACGCTCCGCCGGGGTAAGATAGCGCCCTTCGGCAGCGATAAGATCGCGGTACTGCGTCAGACTTTGCGCCAGCGCGGCGGCGCTGCGAGTGCCGGCATCGCGCGCGATGTCCGCCGCCGACGAGGCCTGTTGCTGCGCGATCAGCGCGTGTTCGAATTGCCGCGATGCCGTGCCAAGGCTCAAGGCAAAGGCAATCAGCAGCCCGACCAGCGCACCGCCCACCACCGCCAGCGGCAGCATCTGGCCAAATCGGGCGCGCAAATCCATCATGCCAAGTCCTTCCCGCCGACCGATCGGTCGCAAGGGCGAGACTCTACCCGAGCAGGCGGCGGGGCAGAAGCCCCCATCGGCGAGCCCCCATCAGCGCGCGCCTGTCAGGCGACTGTGCCGGGCAACGGATAGCGCTCCCAAAACGCGCGACGTTCGCTGTCGGGATCATGCACCAGATGCGTGGCATCCGATACCAGCAGGCAGGCGCGCGTTTCCGGTTCATAGCGCTGCCATGTTTCGCGATGCGGCCCGCCGGGCACGCCGTCGGCGGCAAAACCGGCGATCATCGCGCTGTGTTCGGCCACGATCCGCACCGCCGCGCCGCTCGCCGCGCCCAGCAGCGGGTCATCGGGCCGGGCGAGGCTGGCGGGCACATCCATCGCATGCGCCGCGCCATAGCGACCGTCCCACGCCGGACTCGGCCAGTCCCAGCGGTAAAGCCAAACCGGCGCGCCCGCTGCCGCACGGGCATCGGCCTGCGCATAAGCCAGCCGGCGAAACCCGGCATCGGTCATGATCCGCGCCTGGGTCAGATATGGCGTCGGCCCGGCATGGCCATAAAGCGACAGAATATCGCCCGCATCGCTGCCAAACCGTTCGGCCAGCAGCGCGGCCAGCCCGGCATCGGTCTGATCGAACGCATCGTAGAACAGCCCGGCATCCTCGCGCGCGGTCGAAATGATCGTCGGCACATGCGCGCTGAGCGCCAGAGCGCGCGGATCATCGGGCTGCCAGGGCAGAAAGTGCGGATCGAGCGAAGGCATGAATGCGAGCGGCCCGACTTTGACCGTCGCGGCCAGCAGCAGGCCCATGTCCAGATCGACCAGCCGTTCCCATTCGCCCGCGCCCAACCCCAGTTCGGAAAGCAGCGCATGAGTCAGCGCTCCGGCCGCATCGGCATCGGTAAACACCGGCCACGACCCGCTTTGCACTACCGCGCGGTGAAACAGCCCCTGCGCCGCGGGCAACGCGAGCAGCGTACTGATTTTCCACCCCCCGCCCGACTGCCCCATCAGCGTGATCCGCGCCGGATCGCCGCCAAACACCGCCGCATTGTCGCGCAGCCATTCGAGCGCCAGCACGATGTCGAGCAATCCCGCGACGTTCGCCCCGGCAAAGCGCTCGTCGGCACCGAGTCCCGCAAGCCCCAGAAATCCGAACGCATTGAGCCGATGGTTGATCGCCACAACCACGACATCGTGCGTCAGGGCCATCAGCGTGCCGTCATAAAACGGGGCATTGGCCGAGCCGATGGCAAAGCCGCCGCCATGGATGACCACCACGACCGGACGCGCCTGCCCGTCGCCATGCGGCGCATAGACATTAAGCGTCAGGCAATCTTCGCCGATCCCGCCGTCCGCCGGAGCCCGGTCGAACTGGATCAGCCGGGCATAGGCATTGCTGACCGGGGTGGGCACTTGCGGCGCGACTTGCCCCGGGCCGAAGCAATCGCGCCGCCCGGCCCAGGGCGCTTTCGCCACGGCCTTGCGAAACCGTGCGCCCGCTCCGGTAGGCTCGCCGTAAGGAATCCCGCGAAAAATGCGGATGCCCTGATTGATCAGCCCCCGGATGCGCCCGGTGGTGGTTTCCGCCTCGGCAAACAGGGCGGGATAGAATGCCGGGATAACCGGCGACTGGTCATTGCCTGGCATTGCCATCGCCGGTCCCCCGTCAGAGCTTCAATGCCCGCCCCAGTTGTAGCGCAGCGTGATCCCGCCGGTAAGCGGCTGGGTCATCGTCACCGGCACCGGGAACGACGGGCCGAACGCATTGTTCAGCGTAACCGCCGACAATTGCCCCTTGCTGTCAAACAAATTGCGGACATAGGCCGACAGTTCGACCCCGCTCGGCAGCGTCACGCCAAGACTGGCATTGACGGTGTTGTACGAGGGCAGGCTGTAGAGCACATTGGTCGCGCTGCCCGCATAGCCCGAAGTGCGATCCCCGGTCCAGGTATCGGTGATCGAAGCGACGGCCTTGGCCTGACCGATGGCAAAGCGATAGGCCGCGCCCACGCTGAAATTCCAGCGCGGGCTGAGCGGCAGGCGCGCGCCCGTATAACCGACCCCCAGCACCGGCGCGGTCGTGGTCAGCTTCGCCACGGTATGCGCGCCCGCGCCCGTCAACGACAGGCCGCCTGCGATCCGAGCTGCGAAATTGGCCTCGATCCCCTGCACCCGGCCGCTGCCGGCATTGACCAACTGGTTGATTCCGCTGACATTTTCAGTGGTCTGGATGCCTTTCCACTCGATGTCGTAGCCGTCGATGTCAAACGTCAGGCGGTGGTTGAAGAAACTGCCCTTTTCGCCGATTTCATAGTTCCACAGCTTGTCGGGATCGAATGTCGAAGGCACCGGCGAATTGAACGATGCGGGCAGCACGAAATTCGGCCCGCCGGGGCGGAACCCGGACGAGACCCGGCCATAAAGCATGACGTCCTTGCTGACATGCAGGCGCGGATTGATCAGATAGGTCCATACCCCTTGCGACGATGTCGAGGAATAGGGATAGACCGTGCCGTAGACCGCAGTCTCGTTCTGAAAAGTCGGGCCAAACCCGAGCCACCACAGATTTGACGCATAAGTCTGGTTCTGATGGCTGTAGCGGACCCCGACGGTCAGGTCGAAAATGTCACCGAGATAGCCGGTAACATCGCCAAACCCGGCCACTTCGCTGTAATGGCTCGGCAGCCAGCCATAGAACGGATAGGAATTGTAGGGCGCGGGCATATTGCCGGTGCCGCTGGCGGTGTAGAGCAGATCGACCAGCTCGCCGGTATATTCATGGTCGTAATAGAACCCGCCGACCCATTCGAGCTGATGATTGGAAGCCGATTGCAGCCGCACTTCCTGTGTGAATTTGGTGGTGTTGGTATCGACCAGCAAGTCATATGGGCTCGCCGGAACATTGCCGCTGCCAAAATACCGAGTGAACGCAGCGGTATAGATCGGCACCAGAATGCCATAGAACACGCTGTCGTCGCTTTGATAATAGCCGTGATTCTTCTGCCAGGATGTCACCGAGACCGCCTTGGCAAAGCCGAAGTCATAGCTGATCGTCCCCGACAGGACGGCGACCGAGCTCGTCGCGGGCTGATCGATCAGATAGGACTGGTCATAGGCCCCGGCGACAGGCCGGCTCGTGGTCAGGTCGTAAAATCCGACGTCGACCCCGTTGGCCTTGCTGCGCTGGGCAAAGGCTGACAGACGAATTTCGAGCTTGTCATCGGGCTGATAGAGCACGGACAGCCGTCCGCCGACGACATCGGCGCTGCCCAGATGATTGAGCCCGCGCGCAGGATCGTGGCCCCAGCCTGTATCATGTTCGACATTGCCGTCGAGCCGGATCGCCAGCGTCTGACCCACCGGGATATTGAGCGCAACGCGCGCCGCCCCGTTAAGCCCGGCATGATCGGTGGCCGACCCGTCAAGCTCCATCTTGGCCGAAAGCTCGCCCAGTTTGGGCCGCGCGGTGACATATTTGATCGCCCCGCCGAGCGCGTTGGCGCCATAGAGTGTACCCTGCGGCCCGTTGAGCACTTCGACCCGTTCCATGTCGAACAGATTGAAATTGAAGCTTTGCGAACCGAGCCCGAATTGCGTGCTGGCACCGATCGGCACATCGTCGAGATAGAGCGAGACCGCGCCGCCGAGTTCCGCCGTCGACGAGGCCACCCCGCGAATGGCAATCAGATTGCTGGTCGGATTGTACGACTGGAAACTGAGGCCGGGAACTTGCGTGGCGAAATCGTTGAATGTGCTGGCATGCATGCGATCGAGATCGGCCCCGCTCAGCGCGGTGACTTCGCCGCCGACGCTTTGCACCACTTCGTTGCGCCGGTTGGCAGTGACGATGATTTCGGGTTCGTTGATCTGCGGCTGGGTCGTCGGCGCGTCGGCGGCGTGCGCCGATGTGGCAAGCGCGATCCATGCAATCCCTGCGAGCAGAGTCGTGCCGGTTACAGCTTTCATGCAATCCTCCCGTTTTATCGTTGGATGGAACGATACCGGCTTGGCGCGCACAAAAAGAGGACTGAAGCGCGCAAAATGTGGCGGCTGTTTTCGCTCATTGACAAGCGGCACAAACCGGCCAATCACACGGATGCGGGAGGAAGCTATGGGCCAGGTGCAGCAAGTCGACACCAGCTATCTTGCTGCACTGATTGGCGAAATGCGCGTTGCGCAGCTGTTTGCCGAATCCGGTATCGCTGCCGCCGGAGAGCCCCTGCCCGAACGGCTCGACATGGCCGATTTCTGGCGATGCTGCGCGGAAAACATCCGGCTGAGCAATGATGAAAGCCACGGCACCGCGCAGCATCCGGTGCCGCGCGGCAGCCTGTCGCTGCTCGTCATGGCAGCCAAAGAGGCGGACACCTTGGGCGGCGCACTGCACCGGCTGAGCGAAGCGGCGCGACTGGTGCGTCAGGAAGTGCGGCTCAGCCTCGCGCACGGGCGCGGGATCATGCGGCTGACCGTTGCGCCCGTGACGCCCCCTCAGCCCGCCAATGCGGCGGCAACCGCGCGCATGGCAGTCTATTGCGAATGCTTTGCCATTGTCATCCATTGCGCGCTGCGCTGGATGACCGGGCGGCGGCTCGACCCGGTGCGTGTGCGCGGCGCCGCGCAATTGCAGGGAATGGGCGGCGAATTGCTGCTGGCGCTGGGCGCGCCGGTCAAGCGGCACGGCGAAGGCGCCGCCATCGACTATGCCGCCGACGACCTTTCCGCGCCGATCCTGCCGCGCAAATATACCGCCTGGGGCGAAGCCGAATTCGCGACGTTCCTGGCCATGCTGGCGCAAGGCGACGCGGTCCCCGTCGCCACCGACCATGCGCGCGTGATCGAGGCGCTGCACAACGGAGCGCATACGCAAGAACAGGTTGCCGCCGCCCTGGGCATGAGCGTCGCCACGCTGCGTCGACGCCTGGCGCAAAGCAGCCTGACTTTCCGCGACATCTCCGCCGAATTCCGCACGCGCCGTCTCAAGGATCTGCTCGCCACCGACATGCCGCTGGCCGACATCGCCGAAGCGCTGGGCCTGTCCGACGAACGCTCGCTGCGCCGCTTTGCGCGCGAAAATCTTGGGCTGGCGCCAGCCGAATACCGCAGCCGATTTGCTTGAGGATGATCGGGCGCGCACCCGATCTGTCCTGATCGCGATACACCTGGCGCGAAACGCTTTGACAATTGATCCAGTTCCACGACCCTGCCGACAATCGGGATCAACAGCGCGGACAATCAAGCAGGTCGTGCCGCGATTGCGGGCAAGCGCACGCCCTGGTCCGTCCATACCCTGGCCCGCCGATTGAGGAGATGCTGCCGATGGTTTCCTTTTCCCGCCTGACGCTCGCCGCCGCTTGCGCCCTGTCGCTCGCAACCACTGCACACGCCGCGGGCCATGCCACGTCGCAAGAGGCGCAAGGCCTGCTCGACAAGGCCGCAGCCGAACTCACCGCCGCCGGTCCCGACAAGGCCTTTGCCGAATTCAACGCGGGCCAGGCTCCCTACAAGGCCCACGAACTCTATGTCTTCGTGTTCACGATGGACGGCGTCTACGAAGCATCCGGCGCCAATCCCAAGCTGGTCGGCACCCATGCGATCGACATGACCGACGCCGAAGGCAAGCTGCTGGTCCGCGAAATGATCCAGATCGCCAAGACCAAAGGCCAGGGCCGCGTCGACTATGTCTGGCTCAACCGCGCCGACAACCACGTCGAACACAAGCGCTCGCTGGTCCGTCGCGTCGGCGACCATATTGTCGGCGTGGGCTATTACGCGGGCTGAGCAGGGACCGGGACAGCGGATCACGCATAGCAGCTCCGACGCGGCCGCATCCTGTCCGACGCGGTCGCCAGGGAATGAATCCGATCCATGAGGGCCGGTCGGCGAGCGAGCGAATTCGCTCCACCGGCTCGTTGGACAGACCTTCGATGGACAGGAAATCCGGTCAATGATTTTTCGGAATTTTTGTCCCGATCCGCGTGGAATATTTACTTTTTCAAGGCCAGGATGAAATCTTCAGGATGAGGCCGGTCTACGGGAGACAGGGCAGCTTTTCTGTGGAGTTCCCGATGCGCAATGGCATTCTGGCGGCTGGCTTGGTCGCACTTCTTGGCGTTGCGGCATCGCCGGCGCTCGCGGACCAAAGCGGCTCTTCTGATGCAACCATCGCGCGAAGCACACCGATCGAGGTGGCATCCGGCGTCAAATACGAATTCCTCGCGCGCTGGGACGTCGCCCGGCTGAACACGATTCTCAAGACCGACACGCCCGCGTTTTCCGGGATCCCGGTATCCTATACCCCCGCGCACAATGCCGTGCGGCTCTACCGTATCACCTATACCTCGGTTATCCCGGAAATCGGCAACAAACCGACAGTGACTTCCGGATTGCTCGCGGTGCCCGATACAGAGGGCAAATCGTTTCCGACGGTTTCCTATCAACATGGCACTGTCTACGGCCACGACGAGGTGCCGTCGTTTCCCGAGCAATCGCCCGAAACCCAGTTGATGATCGCCCAGTTCGCCGGTCAGGGATATATGGTCATCGGAGCAGACTATTTCGGTCTCGGCATTTCCACCGAGCATGAAGGGTACATGGTCAAGGGCAGCCACCAGCAGGCCACTTATGACTTGCTCATGGCGAGCCGCGCGGTGCTTGGAAAGATGAAGCTTTCGAGCGACAAGCTGTTCCTGGCGGGCTGGTCGCAAGGTGGCTTTGTCACCATGGCCATGCTCGAAAAACTGGAAGCGGCGGGCATCAAGGTCGACGGCGCGGCGACCGCCAGCGCACCGCTCGATGTCTATGCGTTGATGGAAGGTTTTCTGCTTTACCCGCGCAAATTCGATGCGGCCTGGCTGAACAGCATCATGATCCTGTCATCCTTTGCCTATGAAAACTATTACGGCGAACCGGGCCTCGCGCATTCATTGCTCACCGACCAGTATTATCCGATCGCCAAGAAGGCCTATGATCGTGAACCGATCAATCCGGCGGACATCACGACCGACCTTCACAAGTTAATCCGTCCGGAATATTTCGATGCGCAGTATTTTGCCAATTCGGCTTTTGGAAAGTTGGTAAAATCGGCGCAAGCCTATCGCTGGCCGGTCAAATCCCCTGTCCATAACTACTATGGCGAGACCGACGAAGCCATTACGATCGGGGTCGGTCGCATGGCCGAGACGTATGCGCAGTCCATGGGTTCGGGAAACCCCAACGTCAAAGCGATTTCGACCGGACAGACAACGCATCGCGGCACGTTCGCCACCGCGGTTCCCCAATGGAAAGCCTGGTTCGACAGCAAATGATTTTCGCCATCGCCCAGCGGGCGTGACGTTGCAAAAAGCCCCGGCCCCTCGATGGATCGGGGCTTTTTGCTGCCGCAGCAACGAGCGCCTGCGCCCGCCGCGCACTCAGGCACAAAAAAAGGGCCGGCGAAAACGCCGGCCCGGAAAAGTTTGGGAGAGGATGCCTGAAAGGCCCGTCCCCTTTGGCGGCTGATCCGATTCCTGACAAATGAGAGTTAAGCGTTGTTAATTGCACATAATGCAATCATATTGTTTTTATGTGCTATTTTTGTTATTCTCCATCTATAAAAAGGGCTTTCAGCTCGCGCTTGAGGATTTTTCCGTTGGCATTGCGCGGCAGCGTTTCAGGCGAAATGCGGATCGCCACCGGCACTTTGTATGCGGCCAGCCGCTCGGCGACCCAGGCGCGCAAGTCCTGCTCGTCGGCGCTCTGGCCGGGGACAAGGTGCACCACGGCGGCGGGTTCTTCGCCCAACGTGTGATGGGGAATGCCGATCACCGCCGCGTCCATCACCGCCGGATGATCGTAGAGCGCGTTTTCGACTTCGCCCGAATAGATGTTTTCACCACCGCGAATGACAATGTCCTTGGCGCGGTCGACGATCGTGCAATAGCCTTCCTCGTCAAGCCGGGCGAGATCGCCGGTGCGCACCCAGCCGTCGACAAAGGTCTTTGCGGTCGCCTCCGGGCTGTTCCAATAGCCTTTGACGATCATCGGCCCGCGCGCCCACAATTCGCCCACTTCGCCCGGCGGCAGATCGATCAGCCGGTCCGGGCAGACCACGCGCAAGTCGGCAACGGCCACCGCCGGGCCGCAACTGTCTGGGCGGGCAAGGTAATCTTCGCCGATGATGTTGGTCACCGTAGCCATCGTTTCGGTCATGCCCCAGCCGTTGCCCGGCCGCGCGCGCAGTACGCCGCTGATCTTGCGCACGAGATCGGGGGCCGATGGCGCGCCGCCATAGGATACCGATTCAAGCGAGGAGAGATCGTATTTCTCGCGGTCGGGATGTTCGAGCAATTGCCAGGCGATCGTCGGCACCCCGCCCGCCAGATTGACGCGCTCGCGCTCGATCAGGCCGAGCGCGCGGCCCGCATCCCAGCGGCGCATGAACACCAGCTTGTTGCCGCCAAAAACCGCGCCCATCAGGATCGCGCTGCAGGCCGTGACATGAAACAGCGGGATCGACACCAGCGCAGTACGCGGAGACGGCGGCGGCGGCGTTTCGCCCCGACGGATCAGCGCTGAAGCGGCGACATAGGCGCTCGACAGGATATTGGTGGCGAGATTGCGATGCGTGCCGAGCGCGCCTTTGGGATGGCCGGTAGTCCCCGAGGTGTAAAAGATCGTCGCGTCGGCATCGGGCGAAAGATCGGCCTCGGGCAGATCGCGGTCGGGCAGCGCGCCGTAGCCGTTGGGCACGCCGATCACGCTTTCGAGCGCGACAACGCCGGGCGGAACCGCATCGAGCCGCGCCCCCAGCACATAATCGAGCGTCGGGATCTCCCCGCGCAAGGGCAGCACGCGATCGAGCCGTTCGCCATCGGCGATCAGCGCGCGGCATCCCGCCGTTGTCAGCCCATAGGCCAGTTCGCCCCCGGTCCACCAGGCGTTGAGCGGAACGCAGATCGCGCCCAGCGTGGTCACCGCAAAGAACGCGACCGGCCATTCGGGCAAATTGCGCATCGCCAGCGCCACCCGGTCGCCCGGCCCGATCCCTTGCTCCTTCAAATGCGCCGCGAGCGCGGCAACGGCGCGAAACCACCCGTCGAACGTGACGCGTTCATCCTCGAACACGAGGAATTCGCGCGCGCCATGGCTGCGCCCGACTTGCGCGATCGCGCCGAGATGCGCAGGCGCATTTTTCCACGCGCGAAAGCTGCGCCCATGCGCGCTGACTTGCTCCATCTCGAACGGTGCGCCCGGCGCGCAAAGCACCGCGCGCGCCTCTTCCAGCGTCAGGACCGCCATCATCGCCTCTCCCGTTTTCCCGTCGGCCCGGTCGTCCGGGTCCGCAAAAATCGCTACAGCATCGCTTCGATCAGGACCGGCCCCTTCGTCGCCAGCGCGCGCTCGAATGCGGCGCGAAAGGCGGTGGTCGTATCGACGCGTTCGGCAGGCACGCCCATCCCGGCGGCAATCGCGCACCAATCGAGCCGGGGATGATCGAGGCTGAGCATCGACAATGCCTTGGGGCCCGGATTCTGGACGCCCACGCGCATCAGCTCGATATTGAGAATGGCATAAGACGCATTGTTGAAAATCACGGTCACGACATCGAGCCGTTCGCGCGCCATCGTCCACAGCGCCTGACAGGTGTACATGCCCGATCCATCAGCCTGAAGCGCGATGACTTTGCGATCGGGGCAAGCCACCGCCGCACCCGTCGCCACCGGCAGGCCTTGTCCGATCGCCCCACCGGTAACCATCAGCCAGTCATGCGGCGCGGCGCCTGCCGTCGCGTCGAACAGGGCTGCGCTCGCCGTCAGCCCTTCCTCCGACACGATCGCGCCCGTCGGCATCAGCTCGGCCAGCACGGCACCGATGGTCAAGGGTGTCAGCGCCTCGTCCACAGGCGGGACCGCGCGCACCTGCACGCCGACAGGCTCAATCGGCGCATCGAGCGCATCGGCCAGCGCGGTCAGCGCCGCCAGCGCATCCTCGCGCAGACCAGCCAGCCGCACCACTTGCGCATCGGGCGGGGACAGTTCGCTCGGCTTGCCGGGATAGGCAAAGAACGCGACCGGCGGCTCCGTGCCGCAGAGCAGGATCGTGGTATAGGGGGCAAGGAACTCCACCGCCATTTCGCCAAAATAGGGCAGCTTTGCCAGCGCCACGCGCCCCGCCCCGCGCTCGACGCGCGCCGCAAACGTTTCGCAGATCAGTTTCGCACCGGCCGCCGCCGCAATCCGCCCGGCCTGATGCAAGGCGTCCGCGCGCAAGGCTCGTCCGCCCAGCAGCAGCGCCACCGGCCCCTTGCTGCCGCGCAACGCCTCCGCCGCCGCCGCAATCGCCGCATCGGGCGCGCGCGGCGCAGGCGGCACCGCGCGCGGCGCAACCGGCGCGGCGCCTGCGCCCCACGCATGATCGGCCGGCACGATCACCGTCGCCACTTTGCCCGGCCAGTCCATCGCCGCGACAAAGGCCTCGGCGCCCGCCTGGGCCAGATCGCGCGGGCTTTGCGCCAGGCGCACCCAATCCGACATCGGGCGGGCGACGCCTGCCGCATCGGAGGTCAAAGGCGCATTGAAATGAAGGTGATAGGTCGCATGATCGCCGACCATGTTGATCACCGGAGAGGCGGCCCGGCGCGCATTGTGCAAATTGGCAAGCCCATTGGCGAGCCCCGGCCCAAGGTGCAGCAAGGTGATCGCCGGCTTTCCCGCCATCCGCGCATAGCCATCGGCGGCGCCGGTCACCACGCCTTCGAACAGGCCGAGCACCGCGCGCATCCCCGGCTGCCGGTCGATCGCGGCAACGAGCTGCATTTCCGAAGTGCCGGGATTGGCAAAACAGGTGTCGACGCCGCACGCCGACAATGTCGCGACAAACGCCTCGGCCCCGTTGAAAGTCATGTCCGTCTCCCGCACCTGTGTCGGCGTGCATGGTGCAGCCTTGCAGGGCCGCGTCAAGCCCCCGACCGGACCGCAGGACCGATCAGGGGCTTGAAAACGATCAGGCTTCTTCGGCGATCCGTTCGCGGCCGAGTTCGATATACCGCGCCAGGTGGTAATCCTCGTCGCCCAATTCATGGCCGATCATCATCAGCCGCTTGGCATAGTGCGACAGCGCCAGTTCCCAGGTCATGCCGATGCCGCCGTGCATCTGGATCGCCTCTTCGGCAGCAAGCGAACCGGCCTTGCCGATCGTCACTTTGGCCGCGCTGGCGGCGCGTTCGCGCACGATGCGATCGGCAGAGAAGCTGTCGGCGGCATTGATCGCGGCGCTGCGCGCCTGTTCGATTTCGAGCGCGATCGTCGCCATGCGATGCTGCAACGCCTGGAACTTGCCGATCTGAATGCCGAACTGCTTGCGCGTGCGCAAATAGTCGAGCGTCTGGTCGCGCAGAACGTCCATCACCGCGACGCCTTCCCACGCCAGCGCGACAAGGCCAAGCGCACGCGCCGCCTCGATCACCGGCCCGGCTTCACCGGCAACGCCTACCAGCCTGGCCGGCGTCGCGGCGAATGTGACATCACCCGCCGAACCACCGTCAACCAGCAGATAATCGTGGACTGTCAGCCCCGGCGCATCGCGTTCGACCAGGAACGTCGACAGCCCGGCCTCGGTCTGCGCAACGACCAGCAGACGATCGACGCTGCCCGCGCAGGCGACTACGGCCTTGGCGCCATCGATCACCCAGCCGTCACCCGAAGCCGTGGCGCGGGTCTCGATCGCGGCGGGGTCAAACCAGGTATCGCCCTCTTCCTCGGCATAACCGATCAACACATCCCCGGCGATCACCGCGGCGAGGTCATCGGTCAGCCCCGCCGCTGCCAGCACATGCCCGGCCTGCAAGGTCGCGAGCCAGGGGCCGGTAACGAGCGCGCGGCCCAATTCGCCGAACACCACGCCGACATCGAACGGCGAACCGCCAAAGCCGCCCACGCTCTCATCAAACAAGGCGCCGATCGCGCCCAATTCTGCCAACTGCCCCCACAAAGCGCGCGACCAGCCGGTGCCCTCGAACGCGGCGGCAGTGCGCGTCGCGAAAGGATATTTGTCGGCGAGAAAGCGGCTCAACGAATCGACCAGCATCTGCCGGTCTTCACCCAGAGAGAAATCCATGGCGTCAGAGCTCCAGAATGGCCTTGGTGATGATTTCGCGCTGGACCTCGTTGGACCCGCCGAAAATCGACAGCTTGCGATTGTTGAAATACTGCGTCGCCACCGGGCCCGCCCATTCGGGGCCGACCGGTTCGCCGTTCCACCCGCCTTCGAACGATTCGGGCACCCAGGGCCGGGCATAAGTCCCGGCGGCGCGGCGCATCAGATCATCGATCGTCTGGCGGATCTCGGTGCCGCGAATTTTCAGCATCGAGCTTTCCGCGACCGGCGCCGCGCCCGCACCGGCAGCGGCGAGCACGCGCATGTTCGTCGTCTTCATGTTTTCCAGCTCAATTTCGAGCCGGGCGAGACGCGCGGCAAACTGCGGGTCTTCGGCCAGCGGACGCCCGCCCCGGCGCTGCGTGCGCGCGATGTCCTTCAGATCGCCCAGGGCCGCCATCGAAGAGCCGACGCCCGCGATATTGGTGCGTTCATACGTCAGCAGGTACTTGGCGTAAGTCCAGCCGCGATTTTCCTCGCCAACCAGATTTTCGACCGGCACGCGCACGTCGGTAAAGAACACTTCGTTGACTTCATGATCGCCGGACAAAAGCCGGATCGGGCGAACCTCGATCCCCGGCGTTGCCATGTCGATCAACAGAAAGCTGATCCCGTCCTGCTTCTTGCCGTCGGTCGCCGTGCGCACGAGGCAGAACATCATGTTGGCGTATTGCCCCAGCGTGGTCCAGGTCTTCTGCCCGTTGACGACATAATGATCGCCATCGCGCACGGCGCTGGTCTTGAGGCTGGCAAGGTCGGACCCGGCGCCGGGCTCGGAATAGCCCTGGCACCACCAGTCGCTGCCGTCGAGGATGCGCGGCAGCCATTTGCGCTTCTGCTCTTCCGAACCGTACTTCAACAGCACCGGCCCGATCATCGACAGGCCAAACGGCAGCACGCGCGGCGCATTGGCCAGCGCGGTCTCGGTTTCAAAGATAAAGCGCTGGATCACGGTCCAGCCGGTGCCGCCCCAATCGACCGGCCAATGGTTGGCCAGCCAGCCGCGCGCATTGAGAATGGCGTGCCATTCCTCGTGTTCGGCTTTGGTCAGATGCTGACCCTTGCGCATCTTGTCCGACAGCCGCTGCGGCAGCTTTTCGGCCAGAAAGGTGCGCACTTCGTCGCGAAACGCCTCTTCCTCGGGCGTAAACTTGAGGTCCATCACTGTCTCTCCTGCCGCAGGCGGCGTGACTGCGCCGCCTATCGGTTTCATTAATCGATTAACATACAAACCGGGTCAAGCAAGTGACCATTTGGTGAAGCGGCCCGCACCATCGATATTGCGATGTCACCACACGTCGACAAACCGGCGCCGGTCGCGCGGGCGCGGGTGCGTGCGTGCGGCGCGCAATCCGGTCAGCAGCCAATCGCGTGTTTCCGCCGGATCGATCACCGCGTCGATTTCCAGCACTTCGGCGACGCTGATCGCCTTGCCCTTTTCATAGAGCGCATCGACCAGCTTGCGGAACAGCGCATCGGGATCTTCGGCGGCCTCAAGCTCCTTGCGGAAACCGAGCCGGACGGCGCCTTCCAGACCCATCGGCCCGAATTCCCCGGTGGGCCAGGCGCAGACGGTATGGCTGGCAGTCAGATCGCCGCCCGCCATCGCCTGCGCGCCAAGGCCATAGCCCTTGCGCACGACCACGGTGAACCATGGCACGCCGATCGTCGCCGCCGCAACAAACAGCCGCGATCCGCGCCGCACGGCGGCAGTGCGTTCGCTGTCGGGGCCGACCATGAAGCCGGGCGTATCGCACAGCGACAGCACCGGAATGTCGAATGCGTCGCACAATTGCAGGAACCGCGCGCCCTTTTCGGCGCCCGGCGCGTCGATCGCACCGCCCAGATGGTGGGGATTGTTGGCCAGCACGCCAAACGGTTCGCCGCCGATCCGCACGAACGCGGTGATCATCCCCGGCCCATAGCCGCCGCGCAGTTCGAGCACGCTGCCCGCATCGGCGAGCGCGGCGATCAGCGCGCGCATGTCATAGACGCGCTGGCGATCCCCGGGCACACACGTGCGCAAGCCGCGCGGATCGGGCGCCGGGCCGGGCGGGACGGCGCCCTGGAACATGCCGATCAACCCGCGTGCCGCACAGGTCGCCTCGGCCTCGCTGTCGACCAGCATATCGAGCACGCCGAGCGCATATTGTTCTTCCGCCGGGCCGATGTCTTCGGGCGCAAACCGGCCCAGCCCGCCGCCTTCGATCATCGCCGGGCCGCCCAGCCCGATATTCGCCCCGCGCACGCCGATCGTCACATCGGCACAGCCGAGGAACACCGCATTGCCCGCAAAGCAGCGCCCGGCGACAATCGCAATGCGCGGCACTTGCCCCGACAGGCGGGCAAAGGCGGTAAAGCTGGTCGTATCGAGCGATGAAGCGCTGAGCGGCGCGGCATCGACATCGCCGGGCCGCCCGCCTCCGCCTTCGACATAGAACACCACCGGCAAGTGCCAGCGTTCGGCCATTTCGAGCAGGCGGTCGGTCTTCTTGTGGTTGAAATGCCCTTGCGTTCCGGCAAGCACGGTAAAGTCATAGGCCAGCGCGACCACGCTGGCGCGCTCTTCGCCGCAATGGCCCGCGTTGACCAGACCGATCCCCGTCACCATGCCGTCGCCGGGCGTATTCGCGCGCAAATCGTCGAGCGAGCGCCGTCCGCGCTGCGCGGCAATGGCCAGACCGCCGATTTCGCGAAACTGCCCATTGTCGAACAGATCCGCGAGATTTTCGCGTGCCGTGCGCAAGCCCATGGCATGGCGCTTGTCGATCGCGGCGGGTCGCGCGGCATCCCCGGTCAGCGCAAGGCGCGCCTCCAGCGCGGCAAGATCGGCGCGGACATGGTCGGGATCGAACGCGGCCACAGCCTGCGCCTCGGCCCCGCCCTCGCCCCGCCGCCACCAGCCAAGCACCGCACCCTCGGCCACCACATCGCCCACCGCCACGAGCAGATCGAGCAGCACGCCTGCGCCCCCGGTCGTCGCCGGGTGCAGCATCTTCATCGCCTCGATCACCACGACATCGGCGCCGGGCGCAATCGCCGCGCCCGGTGCGACGGGCAGCGCCGCGACCGATCCGGCCAGCGGCGCCCGCAAGGCTTGCGCGCCGGGCTCCGGCGGCAAACCGGCATCGGGGGCATGCGGCACATCGTCCTCGACCGGCGCCAGGGCCCGCGCCGCCGCGGCCAGCAGCGCGGCATGCGTATCGATATAGCGGGTATCGACATCGCCGACCTGCACGAGCGGTTGGTCGAGCAAGGCGATCAGCAAGGGCACCGACGTCGCAAGACCCTCGATGCGCCATTCGCCCAATGCGCGGCGCGCCTTTGCCAGGGCCGCAGGCAAACCGCCGTTGGAGACATGCACGATCAGCTTGGCCAGCAGCGTGTCATAGCCGGGCGGCGGGGTGTACCCGGCATGGGCGGCGGCATCGACCCGCACCCCCGGCCCGCCCGGCAGATCGAGCCGGACGATCGTCCCGCTCACCGGGCGCGGAGCCCCATCGGCGCCGATGCGTTCGGCATTGATCCGGCATTGCACGGCAAAGCCGCGCGCCGCGCGCCAGTCGGGCAAATCAAGCGCAGCGAGCGAGGCGCCCCCGGCAACCGCCAGTTGCAGCGCGACAAGATCGAGCCCGGTGGTCATTTCGGTCACCGTGTGTTCGACCTGCAACCGCGCGTTGACTTCGATGAACCACGGCGCATCGGCGTCGTCGCGGTCGAGCAGAAATTCGACGGTGGCAAGGCCGTGCAACCCCGCCGCCTTGCCCAGCGCCACCGCATGGACTGCCAGCCGGTCGGCGAGCGCCGCCGACACATCGGGCGCGGGCGCGATCTCGATCAGCTTTTGTCGCCGCCGTTGCAATGTGCATTCGCGCAAGCCCAGCACGGCAATCGCCGCGCCATCGCCGATCACTTGCACTTCGACATGGCGCGCGCGGATGATCGCGCGCTCGATATAGATGCGCCCGTCGCCAAACGCGGCTTTGGCCTCGGCAGCGCAAAGCCCCAGCGCGCCCCGCGCATCGTCGTGCCCGCGCACCAGCCGCATCCCGCGCCCACCGCCGCCCGCCAGCGCCTTGATCATCACGCCATGCGCCGCATGGTCCGCACAAAACGCCGCGAAATCAGGCTCGCTCGTGGTCGACGGCAGGACCGGAACGCCGCAGGCACGCGCCAGCGTCAACGCGCGGGTCTTGTCGCCAAACAGCGCCAGCGTTTCCGGTGCCGGGCCGATGAACCGCAGCCCCGCGTCGGCCACCGCTTGCGCAAACGGCGCACTTTCGCTCAGAAAGCCATAGCCGGGATGGATCGCATCGGCCCCAAGCGCATGGGCCGCCGCGATCACCGCCGCGCCATCGAGATAGGCGGCAACGCCCATCCCCGGCAGGACATGCGCGGCGGCCATCGCGGCAAGGTGCGGCGCCTGCGCCTCGTCGGCGGCGCGAATGCCCAGCGGCACCGCGCCGATTTCGGCAATGGTGCGCGCGATGCGCAGCGCGATTTCGCCGCGATTGGCAATCAGAATACGGGTCATGCTGCGCAGAAAAGCGCGAATTTCAGGGGCTGGCAAGCGGCCCGTGAAGAGAGCGCCATGCCGTAGCGGCAGATGCGCACTCCCCCGCGAATCAGGACTTCAAAGCCAGCCGACCCGCCCAGCGATAGAGCCAGAGCACCATGCCAAAGATCGCCATAACGGCCAGCACCATGCCCCATGGCGCAAACGCATTGCCGACCAGCGCCAGCGGCCAGTCGCTGTCGGGCACAGTCAGAAATCCGGTCTTGGCCGCCGCAGTCAGCCCGGCGAGCACGACATTGACCAGACTTTCCCCGACGATCAGCCCCGAGGCAAGGATCACCCCCAGCCGTCGGAACAGCGCGGCCTGTTTGGGATTGGCAGCATGCGCATCGCCGTAGTGTTCGTACACATGCCCGGCCACCGCGCCGATGATCACGATACTGATCGTGCCCGGCGGGATATAGCCGCCAAACGCGATCGCCAGCGGCGGCAGGCGCACGCCCCAGCGCCGTTCGAGCACAGTGTCGAACACGATCAGCCCGATCCCGATCAGCGCGCCCGTCCCGAGCAGCGACCAATCGACCGTGCCGTCGATGAATTGCCCGGCAAGCGACGCGATCAACTGCGCTTGCGGCGCGGCCAGCGCCTTGGGCCCAGCGCCTGCAACCCCGGCATAGCCATAGGCATGGCCAAGCAGAACCATGATCGGCGGGATCACCAGCGCGCCCGCGATCACCCCGATGATCAGCGCGACTTGCTGCCGCCAGGGCGTCGCTCCCACCATCTCGCCAGCTTTGAGATCCTGCAGATTGTCATTGGCAATCGTCGCCACGCCCAGCACGAAGCCCGCGACCAGCAGCGACAGCGCGACCAGCGCGGGCCGCGCCGCAATGCCCAGATGCGGCTCGACCGTCACCGACAGGAGCCCCGCCGCGCAGACCACGCCGATGATCGCCAGGCTCGAAACCGGGCTGTTCGACGATCCGATCAATCCGGCCATATAGCCGCAGACCGCCGCGACCATGAACCCGGTCAGCGCGACGAACAGGATGCCCGCGATCATCAGCGGCGCTTCGAGCCCCGCCAGCGGCGTGCCCGCGATAAAGCTGTGCAGCAAGATCCCGACCGGAATCAACAAGAGCACGATCAGCACGGCGATCCAGCCGAACGACAGATCCTGCTCGGTGCGCTCGAGCACTTCGCCCGCGCGCCTGCGCGCCTGCGCAGCAAAGGCCGAGCCGACCCCGGCGGCGACGGGCTTCGCCAGTTGTACCAATGTCCACAGCGCGGTCACCGCCATCGCGGCGGCAAAGACAAACCGGACTTTATGCCGCCAAAGGTCCATGGCCAGATCGACGGCAGGGCCGGACGCGGGATGCATCATGGTCATCACCGGCACCGCCACGCCCCAGGCCAGAACCAGCCCGGTCAACATGGCCAGCCCCGCAGCCAGCCCGATCAGATGCCCCGCGCCAAACAGCGCGAGCTGCATGTTGACCGTCATCCCGGTCGCCGCCGCGCCAAACCGCGCATAACCGGCAACTTCCGCCGCGAGCAGCCGCGTGCCGACCAGCACTGCCATGATCGCCGAAGCGATCGATCCGGTCACCACCGCGCGCAGGCCCAGCCGCGCTTCGGCCGCATCGCCCGTGTCGCCGCCCGCCCGCGTCGCTTCGCCCGCGCGCAGCACTTCGGCGGCCGCGACCCCTTCGGGATAGGGCAAGTCGGAGCCCGTCACCAGACTGCGCCGCAGCGGCACCGAATAGACCACGCCAAGCACCCCGCCCGAAGCGCAGATCCAGAACGCGGGCCAGAACGGAATTTGCGTCCAATAGCCGATCATCAGGAAACAGGGCAGGATGAACACCATCACCGACAGCGTCCCCGCAGAAGAGGCGATCGTCTGAACGATGTTGTTTTCCAAAATCCCCGAATCGCGAAATGGCCGCAGCACCGCCATCGAGATCACCGCTGCCGGAATCGACGACGCAAAAGTCAGCCCCGATTGCAGGCAGAGATAGATGTTCGCGGCGGTAAACACCACGCACAGCAACCCGCCAAGGACAATACCGCGAACCGACAGTTCGACAGGCGCGCGCGCTGCGGCCATGTGTTTAGAGGCCCAGCTCGCCGGCAACGCGGTCAAGCGCAGCGTTGAGGCCGGCAAGGATCGCGTCGACCTGGTCCGCCGTGATGATCATCGGCGGGCAAAAGGCAATCGCATCGCCGATCGCGCGGCAGATCAGTCCTTCGTCCTGCAAGGCATGGTAGACCCGCATGCCCAGTTGCCCCGGCACATCGAGCGCGCGCCTGGCCGCCTTGTCGGTGACCAGTTCGATCGCCGCGACCAGGCCGACGCCGCGCACTTCGCCGATCAGCGGATGATCGGCCAGCGCGGCCAGCCCGGCGCGCAGCCGCTCGCCCTGTTGGGCTGCGTTGGCGACAAGGCCCCGCTCCTCGATGATGCGCAACGCTTCGAGCGAGACCGCCGTCGCCACCGGATGCCCCCCGGCGGTAAAGCCGTGGCCCAGCGTGCCGATCCGCGCCGTTTCGTCCATCACCGGGCCGATCGTGCGCTCATTGGCGATCAGCGCGGCGATCGGCATATAGGATGACGACAACTGCTTCGACACGACCATGATGTCGGGACGAATGGCGTATGTTTCGCAGGCAAACATCTTGCCGGTCCGGCCAAAGCCGCAGATCACTTCGTCGGCGACGAGCAGGATGTCGTATTTGGCCAGAACCGCCTGGATCTTGTCCCAATAGGTCGCAGGCGGCACGACGACCCCGCCCGCGCCCATCACCGGCTCGCCCCAGAAAGCGGCGATCGTGTCGGGCCCTTCGGCCAGGATCAACGCTTCGAGCTCTTCGGCGCGGCGCGTGGCGAAATCTTCCTCGGTCTCGCCCGGCAAACCATCGCGCCAGAAATGCGGCGAGCCGGTGTGCAGAACGCCCGCCATCGGCAAGTCGAACGAGCGGTGATTGTTGGGCAGGCCGGTCAGGCTGGCCGAGGCAAGCGTGATCCCGTGATAGGCGCGCTGGCGCGAAATCAGCTTTTTCTTTTCCGGCTTGCCCAGCGCGTTGGAGCGATACCAGATCAGCTTGATCGCGGTATCGTTGGCTTCCGACCCAGAATTGCAGAAGAAAACCTTGCTCATCCCGCCCGGCGTCAGCGGCGAAGTCAGCGTGACCAGCTTTTCTGCCAGATCGATCGCCGGCCCGTGCGACTTGTGCGTAAACGTATGATAATAAGGCAGCTTGCGCATCTGCTCGGTCGCTGCCGTGACCAGTCGTTCTTCGCTGAAGCCCAGCCCCGCGCTCCACAGCCCGGCCATCGCCTCGATATAGCGGCGCCCTTCGCTGTCGAAGACATAGACGCCCTCGCCGCGCTCGATCACCAGCGGCCCGACCTTTTCATGCAGGCGGGCGTTGGTATAGCCATGAAGGTGGAAACGGATGTCGCGGGCTTCGGCCGAGTTCGGCCCTGAAGGCGCAGGCGCGGTGGATTGGGGTTCGATCGTGTCGCTCATCCCCCCTCCATGGCCCAAAACCCCACGCCATGGCTATGCCCTAATTTCCGATCCAGATGGTCATGATTGGCTATTCACTCGACCCAGGCATCCCGCCATGCTGCCCAGTTTGGCCGATCGAGTTCGAACAGGTCGGTGGCGCGCACATACCCACCGGCACCATGGACGCGCCCGACGATCTGCATCGCCGCCGTATCGAGCCGACGGCTCGCGGGGTCATAAAATTCGTCGCGAACGTGAAAGCGCAGAACTTCGCCGATGATCAGCGTTGCCCTGCCGATTTCCTGCGCCTGATAGAGCCGGCATTCCATGGCGACCGGCGCCGTGGCGATACGCGGCGGGGCCACGGCAAGCGAGGGCGCGGTCGTCAGCCCGGCGAGCGCGATTTCATCGATGTCGGATGGCGCGTCGATGCTGGTCAGATTCATCGCTGCGGCATCGGTTTCCGAAACGAGATTGACCACGAATTCGCGCGTTTCAAGAATGTTGGCGGTGCTGTCCTTGTGGCTGCCGTCGGCGCGGCGGCCCATGCCGATCACCACGATCGGCGGCTCTGACCCCATCATGTTGAAAAAGCTGTAGGGCGCGGCGTTGCGGGCCCCGGCTGCCGACTGCGTGGTGACCCAGGCGATCGGTCGCGGAGTGATCGCCGCAGTCATCAGGCGATAGCGTTCGGCGGCGGGAAGCTTGGAAAAATCGAAATCCATCGGTCGGTACCCTGCTGTCCACGATAGCCACCGAGATAGGCACCGCGCGCGGCGAAGTCATCCCCCACTTGACAGCATGCGCGGCGCGCGCTCCGTTCGCCGCGATCGACCACCGAAAGGCGCGCCATGAATCCCGTATGCAGACCACTGGCCGCGATTGTTGCCGCGCTCGTCCTGTCGCCTCCGGCCGGCGCGCAGACCCAGCCCGACTGGCGCGCCGGGCTCGTCGCCTTTGCCAAGGCGCATTTCCGCCACCCCGTCTGGGGCTGGCAGCACAGCCGCCGCGATTATGATCTGGCGCGCGATCTGGCCCGCACCGATCATGTCGCGATCGATGACGACGTGCTGTTTGCCGCAGCCTATGCGCATGACATCGCCGCCTTTGTCCCCTGGGAAGACAAAGACCCCAGCCATGACCATTCCGACGTCGGCGCGGATGCGCTTGGCCCCGTGCTGACCGGGCTCGGCTTTCCGGCGGCCAAGCTCGACGCCGTGCGCGATGCGACGCGCACGCACATGTATTACCGCCATGCAGCAAGCCCCGAGGCAGTCTATCTCCACGATGCCGATGCGCTCGACTGGCTCGGCGCCATCGGCGTGGCGCGCATCCTGGCCACCGTCGAACACGGCAATCCGCCGCCCGCCACGCCCGACCCCGATGCCGCGCCCGATCTGCCCGCCGCCCTGGCGACGATCGAGCAGAACCTGAAAGACGTGCCCGCAGGCGTGCAATCGCCCACCGCCCGCGCCCGCGTCCCCGCGCTGGTTGCCGAAGCGCGCGCGTTTATAGACCGGCTCAGGGCCGAATCCGAAGGCGGCGCCGCGCTCTGAAGCGCAATTACCCGCGTCCGCGATAAGGCGCGACGCCCTGATCGGGCACCCACAGCCCTTCGGGCGCGGGGCCCGATTGCCAAAACACGTCGATCGGGATTCCCCCGCGCGGATACCAATAGCCGCCGATGCGCAGCCAGCGCGGGGCCATTTCGTCAAACAGCCGCTGGCCGATGCCCACGGTCACGTCTTCGTGAAACCCGGCATGGTTGCGAAACGCGCCGAGAAACAGCTTGAGCGATTTCGATTCGACGATTCGCTCGCCCGGCGCATAGTCGAGCACGAGATGGGCAAAGTCGGGCTGCCCCGTCACCGGGCACAGCGAAGTGAATTCGGGCGCGGCAAAGCGCACGAGATAGAGCGAACCGGCGCGCGGATTGGGCACATAGTCGAGCACCGCCGCTTCCGGTGAAGCGGGCAAGGCGCTCGGTTGGCCAAGATGCAGGGGTTTCAGGTCAGCCATGGCGTAAAGTCCTTTCGATCGCGCGCGCTTTGCCGCGCCTGCGGCCCAAGGGCAAGCACACTGGCCCACAAGCGCACTGACCCACAAGCGCACTGACCCACAAGCGCACTGGCACAAATGCGCAAAACCGCGCTCGATCCGCCTCGACGCCTGCCTTGCGCTTGTTTAAGCATCACGAAACACCCCGGGTTGCAAGATGGGGTTCGCATGGCGGCGGACGGTTGGCTGCAAGGGCCCGCCCCCTCAAACCTCAGGCAGGAGCACGACAGGAATGGATTCGCTGGTCAGCACCGGATGGCTTGCCAAGGAAATGGGCGCGACCGATCTGCGCGTGGTCGATGCCAGCGCATTCCTGCCCGAACACAAGCGCGACGCGGTCGCCGAATACGCGGCCTGCCACATCCCCGGCGCGGTCTTCATGAACCTCGACGACCTCGTCGATACCAATGCCGTTTGTGCCAATACGCTGCCCTCGGCGGAAAAGTTCGCCAGCCGGATGCAAAGCCTGGGCCTTGGCGACGGCAGCCGCATCGTCATCTATGACGACAGCCCGATCCATTCATCGACACGCGCCTGGTTCATGTTTGCCATGTTCGGCGCACAGAATGTCGCGCTGCTCGATGGCGGGATTGCCAGGTGGAAAGCCGAAGGGCGCCCCTGTGCGCAAGGCCGCGAACATCTGCGCCACCGTCATTTCACCGTTTGGAGCGACGATCGTCAGGTGCGCAACAAAGTGCAGATGATCGCCAATCTCGCCAGCCATGCCGAACAAGTCGTCGACGCCCGCGGCCCGGCGCGCTTTACCGGCGAAGTCGCCGAAACCCGGCCCGGCCTTGCCTCCGGCCATATCCCCGGCGCGCGCAACCTGCCTTATGCCAGCCTGTTTGCCGCCGACGGGACATGGAAAAAGCCCGACGATCTGCGCGCCGCATTCGTTGCCGCCGGGGTCGACCTCGACAAACCGCTGATCGCGTCGTGCGGATCGGGGATGACGGCCAATGTCGTGCTGTTTGCCGCGCACCTGCTCGGCAAAGAGGACTTTGCGCTCTACGACGGCAGCTGGTCCGAATGGGGCGCCGACCCCGCGTTGCCCGTCGAAACCGGCCCGGCGCGCTAAACACGCGACAAAATGCGGGTCTTGCGGTTGTCTTTGCGGCCCGATCCTGCTTTGCCCGGTGCATGAACGGCAACGACGACAGCAACCTCGGCCCCGGCACACGGGTCACCATCGCAGGGCGCCGCGACGAATGGACCGGCACCCCGGCGCATCCCGGCGCGGTGGTCAGCCCGCCGGTGTGGCGCGCCAGCACGCATCTCTATCCCGACATGGCCGCGCTTCGCGCGCATCCCGCCAATGAAGACGGCAATTTCTATTACGGTCGGCGCGGAAGCCCGACGCAATGGGCGCTGGCCGATGCGCTGACCCGGCTCGAGCCGGACGCTGCGGGTACGGTGCTCTATCCCTCGGGCGTGGCGGCGATCGCGGGCGCGTTGCTGACCGTGTTGCGCCCCGGCGATGTCCTGTTGATGATCGACAACGCCTATGAACCGAGCCGGGGCATGGGCCGCGGACTGCTGCATGATTTCGGCGTCGAAACGCGCTGGTTCGATCCGACCGATCCCGTTGGCTTTCGCGCCGCGATCTGCCCCCGCACGCGCGCGGTGCTGCTGGAAAACCCCGGCAGCCTGACCATGGAATTGGCCGATGTGCCGCAGTTGGCGCAAATCGCGCGCGAACACGGCGTGGTCAGCGTGATCGACAACACCTGGGCAAGCCCGCTTGGCTTTGCCGCGTTGCGCCACGGCATCGACATCACGGTGATGAGCCTGACCAAGCATGTCGGCGGCCATTCCGACGCGATGATGGGATCGGCCAGCGCGGGGGCGGACTGGTATCGCAAATTGCGACTGCGCGCGCAGGGGTTGGGCATTGTCGTGTCGCCCGATGACGCAGCACTGATGCTGCGCGGCCTGCGCACGATGGACATCCGCCTGCAACGCACGAGCGCGACGGCGCTGGCGCTCGCCCAATGGCTGGCCGCGCAACCCGAGATCGCGCATGTGCTTTGCCCGATGCTGCCCGGCGCACCGGGGCATGACTTGTGGCGGCGCGATTTCACCGGCGGATGCGGCCTGTTCAGCTTTGTTTTCAAGGGCGGGACCGGCGCCGCGCGCGATGCGGCGATCGATGCGCTGCATCATTTCGGCATCGGCTACAGCTGGGGCGGTTTCGAAAGCCTGGCGACACCGGTCGATCCCGCGCCGATGCGCAGCGCAACGCCATGGCCCCCTGCCGCCTGGGACCAGGCCGACCGCTTCGGAGTACGCCTCGCCATCGGGCTGGAAGACGCAGCCGACCTGATCGCCGATCTCGCCCAGGCGCTCGCCGTGTGGCGCAAAGCGGGAGCATCGCAAGCATGAATGCCGCCACTCACCGCATCAGCGCTCACGTGCGCGAAGTGGTCGATGCGCTCGACGACATCAGCATCGATGTGGGCCATTATCACGTCTCGCTCGCCACGGCGATCTGGATGGTGCTGGTCATCGCGTTCGCGCTGGCCTTTGCGCAAGTGGGCAGCCGCGTCGCGCGGCGGCTGTTGCGGCGGATCAGCGGGCTTGATTCGGCGCAGCAGGTGCTCGGCGAAAAGCTCATCACGCTGGCGGTCTGGGCCTTTGCCTTTTTCTCGGCAGTCGATGCGCTGGGGATCAGCCTGACCGCGTTCACGGTGTTTTCGGGCGCCTTTGGCCTTGCCATCGGTTTTGGTCTGCAGAAAACCTTTGGCAACATGATCGCCGGGATCATCCTCCTGCTCGATCGTTCGATCAAGCCGGGCGATGTCATCGCGGTCAGCAGCGGCACCACCAATACCATGGGCGTGGTCAACAAGATCGGCATCCGCGCCGTCTCGGTCACCACGCTCGACAACCGCGAATACCTGATTCCGAATGAAAACCTGATGACCAGTCAGGTCGAAAACTGGTCCTATTCCTCGCGCCGGGTCTCGGTGTCGATCCCGATCAGCATCGCCTATGGCAGCGACATCGATCAGGTCGAGGAACTGCTGCTCGAATCCGCCAGCGCATTGCCGCGCGTGCTGGCCGATCCGCCGCCCAGCGTGCTCTTGTCGAGCCTGGGGCCGAGCGCGATCGAAATGTCGGTCAGTTGCTGGATCAACGATCCCGAAAACGGCATCGGCGCGATCCGTTCCGCCGTGCTGAAAAACGCCTGGCACCTGTTTCGCGAACGCGGGGTCGAAATCCCCTATCCGCAACAGGACGTGCATTTGCGCGATTCCGACGGCTTGCGCCGGCTGGCCCAAATGCTCGTCCCCGGCGAAGACGCCAAGCCCTAAAGTTGACCTAGCGGAGCCCCAAGGCATTCTCGCTGGCGAGATGCGCGCCTTGCGCCCATTTGCCAGGCCATGGCTCAATCTGCTGATCCCTGCACGCCCGTCGGCACTGTTCACCTGGTCGGTGCCGGCCCCGGCGATCCCGATCTCCTGACCCTGCGCGCCGCCCGCCTGATCATGCAGGCGCGGCTGATCGTGCATGACGGGCTGGTCGATCCGGCCATTCTGGCCATGGCGCCAAGGACCGCGCGGTTCGTTTCGGTTGCCAAAAGCCGATCGCGCCACACCATGCCGCAAGAGGCGATCAACGCGCTGCTGGTGCGCGAGGCGCTGGCGGGCAATGACGTGGTGCGGCTGAAAGGCGGCGATCCGTTCGTCTTTGGCCGGGGCGGCGAAGAGGCCGAGGCCTGCCACGCGGCGAGCGTTCCCGTGCAGATCGTGCCGGGCATCAGCGCAGCGCTGGGCGCTTCGGCGGCGGCCGGAATCCCGCTGACCCATCGCGATGCGGCCTCGACCGTGTCGTTCGTCGCGGGCCAGTGCAAAGGTCTGGCCGAACAGGATTGGGCGGGACTTGCCGGCAAGGGCCGCACGCTGGTCATCTACATGGGCCTCGCCACGGCCCCGGCGATTACCGAAAAGCTGATTGCCGACGGCCTGTCGCCCGAGATGCCCGTCGCCGTGATCGAAAACGCGACCCGGCCCGACATGCGCGTCCTGCGCGGCGTGCTCGCGGGGCTCGATCATCTGGTTACCACGCACCGGGTCAAGAGCCCGGCGCTGATCATCATCGGCGAAGTTGCCGCGCGCCAGGGTGCCGCGCAGCTCGCCAGCCTTGTGGAGAGTGTGCGTTGAGCAGCGAACGGTTCAAGATCCTGACCGGCAATGACCTTTTGACCGGCGATGTGACCTGGTGGACCGGCTCCGGCTGGTCGAAAGCGGTCGATGATGCGGTGCCCGTCGGCGCCGCTGCCGATGCGATCGCCGCGAGCGAACAGGCCGCGCGCCGTGTGGTCGGCGCTTATGCGATCGATGCCGTGCGCGATGCGCAAGGCGTGCGGCCCGTGCATATCAAGGAGCGTATCCGCGCGCTGGGCCCCACGGTCCGGCTCGACCTCTCGCTTCGCCCCAACGACCCGGCCGCCGCCGCCTGGATCGCCTGATTTCTGGACGAAAGATCCCGCAATGTATCAGTACGACACCCATGATCAGGCGATGGTCGATGCCCGCGTCGCCGAATATTCCGATCAGGTCGCGCGCCGCCTTGCCGGTACGCTGACCGAAGACCAGTTCCGCCCGCTGCGGCTCAAGAACGGGCTCTATCTGCAATTGCACGCCTATATGCTGCGCGTCGCAATTCCCTATGGCACGCTCGATTCGCGGCAAATGCGCATGCTGGGCGACATCGCGGACAAATATGACCGCGGCTATGCCCATTTCACGACGCGCCAGAACATTCAGTACAACTGGATCACGCTGGAAGATTCGCCCGCGATCCTGGCCGATCTGGCTTCGGTCGGGATGCACGCGATCCAGACCAGCGGCAATTGCATCCGCAACACCACTGCCGATCATTTCGCCGGTGCCGCCGCCGACGAAATCGAAGACCCGCGCCCTTATGCCGAACTGTTGCGGCAATGGTCGACGTTTCATCCCGAATTCGACTATCTGCCGCGCAAGTTCAAAGTCGCGATCATCGGCAGCGAAACCGACCGCGCAGCGATGAAGCTGCACGACATCGGCATTCAGGTGGTCAGGAACGAAGCGGGCGAAACGGGCCTGCGCTTTTACGTCGGCGGCGGCATGGGGCGTACCCCGATGATCGCGCCCGTGATCCGCGATTTCCTGCCGCCGTTGCAGATGATCAGCTATCTCGAAGCGTGCCTTCGCGTTTACAACCAGCACGGTCGCCGCGACAACAAGTACAAGGCGCGCATCAAGATCCTGGTCCACGAACTCGGCGCCGACGAATATCGCCGTCAGGTCGAGGAGGAATTCGCCCACGTCCTGACGCTCGCCCTCGAACCGCCGCCGGCCGAACTGGAGCGGATCAAGGCGCAATTTGCCGACCCCGGCTTCGACCCTGCCGCCCCCGATGCGATTGACTTGTCCGATCCCGATTTCAAGCTGTGGGTCGATCAGAACGTCCATGCGCACAAAGTGCCGGGCTATGCCATCGTCACCGTGAGCCTCAAGCCGACCGGCGGCATTCCCGGCGACGCCAGCGCCGATCAGATCCGTCTGATCGCCGACATCGGGCGCGATTACAGCTTTGACGAGCTGCGCGTCAGCCATGCGCAGAACATCGTCCTGCCGCATGTCAAAAAGGCCGACCTTTACGCGATCTGGCAAAAGCTCGATGCGGCGGGCCTGGCCACGCCCAATCTCGACCTGATCAGCGACATCATCGCCTGCCCCGGCCTCGATTACTGCAGCCTTGCCAATGCGCGCTCGATCCCGGTCGCGCAAAAGATCGCGACCCGCTTTGCCGACATCGGCCGCCAGCATGAACTCGGCGAGCTGAAGCTGAAAATCTCGGGCTGCATCAATGCCTGCGGGCACCATCACGCCGGGCACATCGGCATTCTCGGCGTCGATCGCAAAGGGCTGGAAAACTACCAGTTGCTGTTTGGCGGCTCGGAAGGCGCGGATACCTCGCTCGGCACGATCATCGGCCCCGGCTTTACCGAAGACGGCGTGGTCGACGCGATCGAAAAGGCGACCGACGTCTATCTGGCGCAGCGTGAAGAGGGCGAACGCTTTCTCGACACCTATCGCCGCATCGGCACTGCCCCGTTCAAGGAAGCGATCTATGGTTGATACCCTGATCCGGCTGCGCGATGACGCGGCCAGCACTGCCCCCGTCGTGCCGTTTGCGGACCTCGGCGAAGCGAGCAATGCCACCGCCGTCCGCCTGTCGCCCGGCGACGACGCGCGCGCGCTGCTGCCCTTGCTCGATCGGCTCGAACTCGTCGAAGTGGCCTTTCCCGCCTATACCGACGGGCGCGGCTATTCCTCGGCGCGATTCTTGCGCGAACATGGCTATACCGGCGAACTGCGCGCGGTGGGCGACGTCCTGATCGATCAGATCAGCCATTACCACCGCGTCGGCTTTGACGCCTTTTTGCCCAATCAGCCGATCACGCGCGAAGCGGTCGACAAGGCGATCCACACCTGGCCCGAAGTTTATCAGCGCACGGTCGATGGCCGTCAGCCGATCTGGGCACTGCGTCATGGCTGAAGTCGCGCGCCCCGCAACAGACCGCAAGATCGACCGGATCGATACGGCGCCGCGTTTCAGCGATGCCGACGCGATCCGGCTCAACAACCTGTTTCGGGGCAGCGACACGCGCGACATGCTGCGCGCGGTGATCGGCGACAGCCTTGCCGGCGATCTGGCCGTGGTGTCGAGCTTTGGCGCGGAAAGCGCAATCCTGCTGCATCTGGTCGCCGAAGTCGATCCGGCGACCCCGGTGCTGTTTCTCGATACGCTCAAGCATTTCCCGGAAACGCTGGCCTATCGCGATACGCTCGTGGCGCGGCTGGGCTTGCGCGATGTGCGCGTGCTGACGCCGGATGCGGAGGTGCTGGCGAAAAAGGATGAAAAGGGGCTACGCTGGTCGTGGGATCCCGATGGCTGCTGCGAAGTGCGCAAAGTCGTGCCGCTCGCAAACGCGCTGGCCAGGTTTGATGCCTCGATTACCGGGCGCAAGGGATTTCAGTCGTCGACCCGCGCCGGATTGCCGCGCTTTGAAATCGACCACTCCGATGGCGAAGGCCGGTTGAAGATCAATCCGCTGGCGAACTGGACGCACGAGCAGATCGAAGCCTGGTTCGACGCATACGACCTGCCGCGCCATCCGCTGGTCGCGCGCGGCTACCCCTCGATCGGCTGCGCCCCATGCACCAGCAAAGTCGCCCCCGGCGAAGACCCGCGCTCGGGCCGCTGGAAAGGCTGGGACAAGACCGAATGCGGCATCCATGTCCCCGGCCAGAACGACGACGACCTGCCTCCCGACTATCAGCCGGCGTTCTGACGCTCAAACCGGGTTGCTGAAAGACAGTCCCATCTCCTTGAGCAGGCGGCGGTAAAGCATCGAGCTCATGTCTGCGGGCAAGTGTGCCTCGGCCAGGGGATCGAGCGGCAACAGCGCGGGCTCTTGCGTTTCGACCATCTGCCGGTCTTCTTCGAACACGCGCGCGTTGAAGGCATGGACATCGGCAACCGGGATGTCCTTGTCGAAATTGCGCGCGATCGGCGCAAACATCCGCGTCATGCGCGCCGAAACCGGCGATGCCGCATTCATGATCACCAGCCGACCGTCATGGGGAAAGTGGATTTCCAGCGTCGCGGTAAACGGCGGGCTGCACCGAAAATGGCGCAGCCAGCGATAGCCCTCGGGCCCCATGTGATCCGCACTGGCCGGATAATTGCCCATCGTGCTCCAGTATTCGGCTTCAAAGCCATAATCGGTGCGGCGCGGGCGATAGGCCGGCACTTGCGCATTATCGGGATCGGCAAAGGTCGCGACGTGGATAAAGGCGAAATGCGCCACGTCGATGAAGCCTTCGAGCTGGCGCCCGGCAAAGCCGCCGATGTCGACCGGCGGGCAATTGATCTGCTGAAACGCCGGCTCGTCCCAATGCGGCATGGCGGGAAGCACGGGCGGCGTATCGGGCGCAGGATCGAGGCACGTCCATACCAGGCCATAGCGGACGGCCGCAGGATAGGCGCGCAGATGAAACTGCCCCGGTATCGCCCGATCGGGATGCGCCGGAACATGGACACAGCGCCCGCCCCCGCCAAAGCGCAGCCCGTGATAAGGGCAGATCACCCCTTCAGGCCCCCCATCGGTCGCCATCGTGCCCTGCCCCAGCGGCACGCCGCGATGCGTGCAGAATTCCGAAGCGACGACGATTTCCCCGTCGGCGCGATAGACCACCAGCCGCTGATCGAGCAGCCGTACCGCCAAAGGCCTGTCCGCCACGTCCGAGACCAGCGCCACCGGATACCAGTGCCGCGCCAGAATCGCCCGGTCGGCGGGATCAAAAGTCGCCTCGCGCGGCAGAACTGCGGGCAGACCAAGCACCGGAGGCAGGCCCGATGTGACGGCAGGCGGCGGGGTCACGGGGGCATTCATGGCGGGCGGGCTCCAGGATCGGGTCTGTTCGCGCCCCTTGTCCCGCAGCCGACCCCATCCGATCAAACGCAATGATTCTCATGGAGTGTTGCAAAAAATCGCACAGAGGCAGGGAGCGCCGGATCATGAGCAGTCCTGCGTAGAGCCGGGAAAAACGATTCTCACCAAGATGCGCTAGCCCCCCCAGGCAACACCGCAATTCGTCATCCGACCTCACACTGCGATAACGACCAATAGAGAATCACACCGATGACCGCGCATGCTCACCGTTTTCTTCGCTTTTTCACATCGGCGACCGACGATGCCTCCGATGTCGGGCAGGCTGGCGCGGTTTCACCGTCGGTCGCGACGCACCATCCGCTTTCGCCGATGGATCGGGCCAACGAACGGTTGATGAACGAAATTTCCGATTTCCTTGTTTCTGCGCGTCTGTCGGTCACCACGCACAATCTGATGATCGCGCATTCCGCATTCAGCGGCGAAGACCCGCAACTGGCGCGCGCCATCGGGCGGCTGCGACTGGCGGGAGAGCCGATCACGCAGGAATGGCTCGATGCCCAGACCCATGGCGAGGATCAGGAAAAGGCGATTCAGGCGCTGATCGCCCAATTGTCGGATTCGCTCGGCCGCTATTCCGCCACGGCACACAAGGCGCGCGCCAGCACGGCCAACTGCAATGCCGAGCTTCAACTCCATGTCGATCGCGCAACGCACACACCCGACAGCCTCAATCTCGCTGACGTCCTGGCCATGGCCAAGACCATTCTCGACCACAGCCGCAAGCTCGAGGCCGATATTCAGGCCAGCGAAACCGAAACGCGAAACTTGCGCGAGCGGCTCGTCCGGGCGCAGCGCGATGCCGAAATCGACCACCTGACCGGACTGCCCAACCGGCGCGCGTTCGAAGCCGTGTTCGACCGCAATTACCGCGAGGCACAGGCCGAAATCGACCATTTGTCCGTCGCCTTTTGCGACATCGACAATTTCAAGCACGTCAATGACAACCACGGCCACGAAACCGGCGACAGAGTCATCCAGGCCGTCGCGCAGACGCTCGACAAGCTGAGCAACCAGAACTGCCACGTCGCGCGTCACGGCGGCGAGGAATTCGTCCTCCTGTTCCGCGGCCTGACCAAAGCCCAGGCCCGCGAAAAGCTCGACGCCGTCCGCGAAAACTTTTCAGAGCGCCGCTTTATCAATCGCAAGACCGACGATCCGATCGGGCGGGTCACCTTTTCGGGCGGGGTGGCCGATGTCTTTGCCTACGAAAACCCGCGCGATGCGCTGCGCGCCGCCGACGAGGCGCTCTATCTCGCCAAGGAGCAAGGCCGCAACGCCGTCATGGCCGCCCCCTGACCGGCGCGGACCGGCATGGAGTCACTTGAGCCAGCCCATATCCTTGTACCAGCCCGCCGTCGCATGCAGCCCGATGGTGGTTTCGATCTGCGGGCGCCAACGTTCGACCGGCGGCTGCAATGCGGCATCGGCGGTCCAGTCGGGGTGACACATATAGCCGACCCGATCGAGCGTCAGCTTGGCGCGATCCTTGCGCACCGCGCGATCGGCGCGCGCCACCCATTCCAGCACACGGCGCGGCAGCGACAGCGTAAACGGTCGCTTGCCCACCGCCACGCCAATGGCGCGTGCCATTTCGACATGGCTCCAGCCGCCCGCATGGCCATCGTCGGGTTCGAACGTCAGCCCGGTGACATCCTCGTCACCGGGGATCAGCGCGAGCAGGAGCGCGGCCAGATCGCCGACGTGAATCAGCGACATGCGCCCCGCCGGGGGCAGAGGAACGATTCCCCTGTGCGCGAGGCGGAACAGCTCGAACATTTCGGTGTCGCGCGGGCCGTAGACCGCCGGCGGACGCACGATCGTCCAGTCGAGGCTGGAAGCGGCAACGATGCGTTCGCCCTTGCGCTTTGACGCGCCGTAAATCGAAAGCTGCGGCTCGCGCGCCGACAACGACGAGACATGGACAAACCGATTGATCCCGGCGGCCAGCGCGGCGTTGACCACATTGAGCGTGCCGCGCACATTGCCCGCTTCGAACCCTTGCGCGTCGGGGCTGTTGACCACTCCGGCGATGTGGATCACGGCACTGGCGCGAGTGACCAGCCGCCGGAGCGCGCGTTCGTCGCCCAGATCGCCCTGAACCCATTCGACCCCGGCGCGTGCCTCCTGCGGCCGCCGCGCCAGCGCGCGCACGTCGAGCCCGACCTTTGCCGCCGCATCGAGCACCGCGCTGCCGACAAACCCGGTCGCCCCCGTAATCGCAATCAGTTCCGAAGCGCGCGACGCCATCACACGAGGACCAGCTGATCGCGGTGAATCAGCGCCGAACGCGGCGCATAGCCGAGAATGTCCGCATGATCGCGGGTGTTGCGCCCGGCCAGTGCGGCGCATTCGGCGGCATCATATTCCGACAGCCCGCGCGCGAGCACTTCTCCGGTCGCCCCGACCACCGCGATGGCATCGCCGCGCACGAACTGTCCTTCGACGCGGACAACCCCGGCGGCGAGCAGGCTGGCCCCCTGCCCCAGCGCGACCGCCGCGCCCGCATCGACATGAACGCTGCCGCGCATGCGCATCTTGCCGCCCAGCCACGCCTTGCGCGCGGCCTTGCGCGGTCGGGCGAGAAACAGAGTGCCCCGCCCGGCACCGAGCGCAGCGCCGATTGGCGTTTGCGGGCGACCATCGATGATCGCCAGCGCCATCCCGGCCAGCCCGGCGATGTCCGCCGCCTGCAATTTCGATGTCATCCCGCCCGAGCCGAGCCCCGACGACGATCCGCCGGTCGCCATCGCCCGAATTTCGGGCGTGATCCGGCGCACCACGGGGATGCGCGTCGCCCCGGCTTCGCGCGGGTCGCGATCGTAAAGCCCGTCGATGTCGGACAAGAGCAAGACCGCGCTCGCCGCCGCCGCCTGCCCGACGCGCGCGGCCAGCCGGTCGTTGTCGCCAAAACGGATTTCCTGCGTGGCGACCGTGTCGTTTTCGTTGATCACCGGCACCGCGCCGCGCGCGAGCAACGTGCCCAGCGTCGCCGTGACATTGAGCCAGCGCCGCCGGTCTTCGAGATCATCGAGCGTCAGCAGAACTTGCGCGGCGGTCACACCATGCTGGCCAAGCAGTTCAGCCCAGATTCCGGCCAGCGCGATCTGCCCGACGGCAGCAGCCGCCTGCGCATCGGCCAGGCTGCCGCGCCCGCCTTTGGCGAGCCCCAGCCGCCGCGCGCCAAGCGCGATCGCGCCGGAGGATACCACGATGATCTCTTGCCCGCGCGCCCGCGCCGCAGCGAGTTCGGCAACCAGCGCGCGAAGCCAGGCGCGCCGCGGCTCGCCATCGGCACCCACCAGCAGCGACGAGCCGACTTTGACGACAAGACGGGGCGCAAGCGCGGGATCGGCGAGGTGATCGAGCTGGGAAATGGTCATGATCGCGCCCGCTTAGGCTAAACTGCGGGTCAGGTGAAGCGTCTTGCCCGCATCCCTGGCTCGGTCCGTCGCGGAAAAGTCCTGCCGCAGCAAGGTGACGTCAACAGGGGGACGTCATCAATAAGGCGACCAGGGCACGCGCGCGTCTTCATCCTCGACTTCGCCGGCGGGGCGTTCGGTCGCGGTCGCGGCGGGCAAGTGTTCGAGCACCGCATCGAGCAGCGCGTCCATGCCTTTGCCGGTCGCGCCCGAAATCGGGAATACGCGATCTGCTCCGGCGGCGATCAGCTCGCTCGCAAAGGCGCGCACCAATTCGCCATCGACCGTGTCGATCTTGTTGAGCGCGATCAGGCGCGGCTTTTCATCGAGCCCGGCGCCATAGGCGGCCAGTTCGTCGGCAACGACGCGCATCGCCTCCGCCGGATCGGTGCCATTGATGTCGACAAGGTGGATCAATACGCGACAGCGTTCGATATGCCCCAGAAAGCGGTCGCCGATCCCGGCGCCTTCGGCGGCCCCTGCGATCAGCCCGGGAATGTCGGCCAGCACGAATTCGCGATTGTGATGGCGCACCACCCCCAACTGCGGCCGGGTGGTGGTAAAGGCATAAGCGCCGACTTTGGCCTTGGCATTGCTGATCTGGTTGATGAACGTCGACTTGCCTGCATTGGGCAGCCCGACAAGACCCGCATCGGCCAGCAGTTTCAACCGCAGCCAGACCCACAATTCCTCGCCCGGCCAGCCCGGACCGCACTGACGCGGGGCACGGTTGGTCGATGATTTGAAGCTGGCATTGCCGCGACCGCCATCGCCGCCGCGCAGAAGCACGACGCGCGCGCCCGGCTCGATCAGATCGAGCAACACGGTTTCGCGATCATCATCGAGCACTTGCGTTCCGACCGGGACCTTGATCACCAGATCTTCGCCGCCCGCGCCAAAACGGTTCTTGCCCGCGCCGCCCATGCCGCGCTGCGCCTTGAAATGCTGGGTATAGCGAAAATCGATCAGCGTGTTGAGCCCGGCCACCGCCTCGAACACGATGTCGCCACCCTTGCCGCCATTGCCGCCGTCGGGACCGCCGTATTCGACGTATTTCTCACGACGAAAGCTGACCGCGCCGGGGCCGCCGGCGCCCGAGCGGATGAAGATCTTGGCCTGGTCGAGAAAATGCATCGCTTGAAAAGTCCGGCAATCGGGCGCGAAAATATCCGCTTCGCAAAAACGGCAAGAGGCCCGCCTCTGGCGCAAGCGACCGGCGGCGGGAGACCGCAACCGGGCATCAGGCGCTAGACGCAGGCTTGTTCATCATCGCGGGACCTGCCGGGCGATCCGGGGCCATGCGCTGTGTCCTGTCGAACCCTGGTGGAGCCGAGGGGGATCGAACCCCTGACCTCGTCATTGCGAACGACGCGCTCTCCCAGCTGAGCTACGGCCCCGTTCCAGTGTTCATACCGATCGGCGCCGATGGCCCGTTGTCCGGGTCGCCCTTGCCTGTCGGGAGGCGCGCACTTAGCGCACGACCTGCCCGTTTGCCAAGCCCCGGACACGAAAAAATTTACCTGGCCGGTTTTTATACGGTCAGGGCGTCGCGGAACGACCGGCTTGGCTCAATTGATCGAAAACCGGCGGCGCAGGCGCTTGTCCGGCCAGCGGTTCAACGTGAACGCGTCCGACGCGACCGTATTTTTCATCCCATGCGGCAAGCGCATTGCGGTATTTGTCATAGCGTTCGTAAAAGTCGTCGAAGACCTTTTCGATCAACGGCACTTTGGCGGCGGCAAACGCATCGAGCGCTTCGGGCGGAATCTGGGCGCCCTCCTGCATGATCAGATCGACCACATCGCAGAATTCGGCCTTGGTCGGCGGCAGCGCGTAATGGTTGTACAGCGTGGTCAGGTAATCATCGCGCAGCGTTTCGCCGCCACGCCCATATTTCGCCCGAAATTCGTGATCCATGTGGTCATAGACCGCCTTCAACACTTTCGCATTGCGGATCAGGAAATCGCGATAGTGGGGCACGATTTCGGCATTGCGCGGATCCTGGCAGTCAAGCGCGGCAACCGTATAGGCCGAGCGCAAGTTCCACATGATCTGGTTGGTCGACACCTTGCGATTGACCGATTCCCGCTGCCCCTCGGCATCGACTTGCGGCGTGATCAGCCCCGGCGCGGCGCCATCGGGCGGTATCGGGCGCAACGGGATTTCGGCCACGGGGGGAGGCGGTGGCGGCGGCGGCGGGGGCGGCGGCGTCTGCGCGCAGGCGGCGAGCACCATCGCCATACCGGCCCCGGCAACCATGCGCCAGCGGCGCGCGCGGGCCTCAAAGGGCCTCATGCCGCAAACCATGGAGCGATACTTGCGCCCCGACGACAATCGATCGCTATCATTCACGGCCATTTGCACCTTTCGGCCCGCACCTTTCGGTGCTGCCCTTCCCACCGGAGAACGAGCCCCGGTTACAACTGCCTTCGCCAGATCGTTAACACATACGGCGTCCGCGCAAAAAGAGAAACACCCGGCGGGATGCAAAAATCCCGCCGGGTGTGAATTTCAAATCACGCCGAAAAAAACCGGTAACCGGATCGATCAGCGACGATCGCCCATGAAGCGCAGCAGCATCATGAACATGTTGATGAAGTCGAGGTAAAGCTGCAGCGCGCCCAGCACGACGGCCTTGCCGGCCATCGCCGTCCCCGCGACATAGCTGTACTGATCCTTCAGCCGCTGCGTGTCATAGGCCGTCAGCCCGGCAAAGATCAGCACGCCAAGGAAGCTGATACCCCAGGAAAGGCCCGGCGAGCGCAGGAACAGATTGACGAGCGACGCGATCAGAATGCCGAACAGGCCCATGATCAGGAACGTGCCCATGCCCGACAGGCTCTTTTGCGTGGTATAGCCAAACAGGCTGAGCCCCGCGAACGCACCGGCGGTGGCAAAGAACGTCACCGCGATCGACGGGCCGGTATAGACGAGGAAAATCGCCGAGAGCGACAGCCCCATCGCCACGCTGAACGCCCAGAACAACCCCTGCATCGCAGACGTCGACAGACGGTTCACGCCAAAGCTCATCACCATGGTGAATGCAAGCGGCGACAGCGCGATGAGCCAGCGCAGCGGGCTCATCAGCACCGCTTCTGCCATGCCCGAGGCGGCAAAGCCCAGCGCCACCACACCCGACAGCAACACGCCCGAGGCCATGTAGTTGTAGATCGAAAGCATGTGCCGACGCAGCCCGGCATCGTAGACAGTGCTACGGTCCCAGGCGCCGGTAAGGCTCGGGGACGCGCCGAAGCCCGTCGACGAGGGCTGGGGGTCGTTCCAGTTTGCCATGTGCTTCAAGTCTCCATGTGTCGGGCCCTGCAGCGGACCCACAAGCGCAATATCGCCCCGGTTGCCCGCGCTTTCAAGCGAAACCGGCGAATATTGTCATGCCATACGATCCCTTGCGGATCGCTGAACGCCCAGGCGCGATGGCCTGTTCCGATTGCCCGCCCCGATTCAGGCTTGCAACCGGCGGATTGCCTCTGCGGTCATCTCGGCGCTGCGATCGCGCGCGCCGCGCAAGGTGTCCTCGATCAGCCGCGCGAGCCGTGCATCGGCATCGAGCACATCGAGCCCGACCTGGGTCACGCCGCCCGGACTGGCGACGCGGCGCGCCAGTTCCGCCGGGCTGTGCGGCGATGCAGCCGCGAGCTGGCTTGCGCCCTCGACCATGGCCAGCGCCAGTCGGTCGGCCTGTTCGCGCGGAAGCCCGAGCGCTGCGGCCCCGCTCGCCAGCGCGTCGATGAAGCGATAGACAAATGCCGGCCCCGATCCCGCCAGCGCCGTCACCAGATCCATGTCCGCTTCGTCGGCAAGCCATTCCGCCTGACCCAGCGGCGCCATCAGCGCGTCGGTCCGGTCGCGCGCGGCGCCTGCGGCATCGCCAAACAGCGCGATCGGCGATTTACCCAGCGCAGCGGCCAGATTGGGCATGACGCGCACGATCGCCCCGGCTTGCGGAAATGTCGCGCGCAAAGTGGCAAGGTCAACCCCGGCGAGGATCGACAGGATCAGCGTGCCCGGCCCCACCATCGGCGCGACAGCCGATGCGGCGGTGGCCAGTTGCTGCGGCTTGAAGCCCAGCAGGACGACATCGGCGCATGCTTCGTCCGGCGCCGCGTCGAGCAGACGCACACCCTCCGGCGCCGCAGCGAGGAAGGGATCGATCACGGTGAAGGCAGCCGGATCAAGCCCGCCCGCCAGCCATCCGGCCAGCATCGCCCCACCCATGTTGCCGCAGCCGAACTGAAAAAAGCGCAAAGCGGGCCTCATCAAAAAAGGGGAAAAGGGATCAGGCTTCGCCGACCGCGTCGACCAGCGCGCTGGCCAGGGCATCGGCCGGGCTCTTGTCGCCCCACAGGATAAACTGAAACGCGGGATAGAACCGGTCGCATTCATCGACCGCCGCCTCGATCGCCGCCTGCGCCTGGCTGAGGCTGAGCAGGCCTTCATCGCCCAGCATCAGCCCGTGGCGATAGAGCAGCACGCCGCCGTTCGACCACATGTCGAAATGACCGACCCAGACTTGCTCGTTGATCAGCGCCATGACCTCGTAGACCGCCGCACGCTTGTCATCGGCGACGCGGATGTCGGGCAGGCACAGCATCTGCAGCACGTGGTCTTCTTCGCGCCAGATGCAGCGGATCTGAAAATTGGCCCAGGAGCCCTGGATCTCGCCATGGATCTCGTCATCGGACACGAATTCGAACGGCCAGCCCCGCGCTTCGAACAGCGAGGCAAGCATGTCGACAGGCGCGGCATCCTCGCGTTCGGCATTATCGTGGGCAGTCCGCATCATCGGCACTCCAGTACATCGGTCCGGTCATGGCAGGCAAGGCCCTTGAGAGCCGCCCATCGCACGTCAACCAACCCCGCTGTCGCTTGCCCCGATCCATCGCCAAGGCATCGGCAATCGGCAATGACAGGCCTCACACCCCTTGCGCAAAACTCGACAAGACTGTGCAAAACCTGTGGACATGGGGGTTAAGTTGGCATGTCGGCCCCCTCCGGACCACCCCCTATAGGGGAAGTCGGTCGCCTTTTTGACAGGCGCGCAGGTTTCCTAGGGAAGCGACAGGCCGTCGACAGCCTGCCCGGCCGGGCTGGTCCATTCAAAACCCGACACGCCGTCCTTGCGCAATTCGGCGATATAATCCTGCGCATCGGCATCGCTGTCGAAGGGGCCGGTGAGCAGGCGGAAATTGCTGCGCCAGGGCGTCAGATAGGGCTTGTGCCCCTTCAGCGCATGCGCCTTGCGCACCAGAGCGCGCCATTCGCCGGGCATCTTGTCGCGATCGCCGCCGGTCAACACCTGGACCCAGATGCGGCTGGCATAATGCGCCTTGCGCCCGCCCTTTTCGCTGGCCCTGTCCCCGGCTTTGTCCTTGTCCTTGTCCTTGGCCGTGGCCGTGGCCTTTTCGCCGCCTTTGCCTTTGCCCTTGCCTTTGGCGGCGCGGCTATCCTCGGTGTCGCTGTCGCGCGAGACGCCTGCGGGCCCGTCGGGCCGGTCGCCGTGCGCAACGGCAGCGCAAGTCTCGCTGTCATCGGCGGCGTGTTTTCTGCCCTTTGCACCATGGGCCGCGCGTGCGCTGTCGACTTTCGCTGCGGACTTGCCCTTGCGCCCCTTGGTTGCAGCGACGGGCTTGCACGGCGCCAGCGCGCTGTCGGCCTCTTCGTCCTTCGCCGCCTTGCCTTTCGCGCCTGCCCTGTCTTTCGAAGCAGAGCCTTTCGCAGCAGCGCCCTTCGCAAGCTTGCCTTTCGTCGCCACATCCTCGGCATTGCCGGCATCTTCGGCAGGCTTGTCCTTGCCCGCCTTGATCCGGCCCTTGCTGTCCTTGGCCGACCGGGCGGATGCGGCTTCGTCTTTGGCGGCCTTTTCCCGTCCGTTCTTGTCGGAGCCCGGCTTGTCAGAGGCCGTCTTGCCCTTGCCGACGGGCTCTTTACCCTTGACCGGTGCCGCTTTGACGACCGCATCTTCGTGCCCCGTCCTGTCGAAGACGGGCTTGTCGGAAGCCGGTCCGGCCTGGGGCGGAGCGGCGGCGGCCACCGGGATTGGCTGAACCACCGGATGCTGCGTCATCACCGGTTCCTCGATCGGTGCGGGGCTGGCCACGGTCGATGCGGGCAGCGGAACCGCGACAATGCCCGGGGCCGCCGCTTCGGAAGCAACCGGCGCCGAAGCGGTTTGCGCAGCGGGCGCCCCGACTGCGGGCAACGATGAAGCGACCGTGGGCTCGACCGGCGGCGCGGCAGCGGCGGGCACGACAGCGGCGGGCACGACAGGTGGCGGCGCACTGACCGTTGCGACCCGCACCGGCGGCGCAGGCGCACGGCGCGGAGGCGGCGGCATGTCGAGGCGAGAAAGCACCGTAGGCTGAGGCACGCTCGGCGCGGCGGTTGCAGTCGGCACTTTGGTCTCGGCGCTTGCAGACGCCGGGGCGCTGCCGGTCACTCGCGCGAGATCGAAACCGGGCTGTGCCGCAGTCGAGGTGCGGCTCGCGACGGGGGCAACCGGCGGCGAGGCCTTGGCGGCTGGCGCGGCCCCGCGCGCAGCGGTGGCCAATGCCGCGAGCACAGGCGGCGGCGGGGGCGGCAACGCGATGTCGGCGTCCGGGGCCGGTGTCGCCGCAGCGGCTTGGGGCAAGGCACTTTGGCCGCGACGGTGGCGTGCCCGCGCCGCTTTGGCATCGGCGGCCGATGGCACGGCCTGCGCCAGAGCGGGTGCGACGGACGGCGCGAGCGGAACGCGGGGATGCGCGGCGGCATAAGCCGCAATGCGCGGATCGTCGCGCCCGATGTCGGCGGCTCTCGGAAAACGGCCAAGGCTGGCAACGGCAGCCTTTTGCGCCGGGGTCAGCCGCACCATGAAACGCAGATAGGGCGCAATCGCCTCGGCCAGATCTGGCGGCATTGTCGCATGCGCCACGCTGACCGCTTCTTCGGCGCGACCGGCAATCGCCAGCACAAAGATATGGGCACGCCACGCAGCGCGGTCCTGACGTTGCAGCAAGGGCAAAAGCGCAAGATCCGCCGCGCGCCGGTCGCCGCCGATCGCCAGGCTCAGGGCTTCGCGCCGGGTCGCCTCGTCATGCAGGGCCGGATCGGAACTGCGCGCGAGCACGAGGCGATATTGCGCGATCGCAGCCGCATTGTCGCCGACAAGATCGAAAGCGAGGCCCCGATCGAGCGCAAAGGCAACCGGGTCGGACCCGGTCTTTTCCGCTTCGGCATACCAGCGCAACGCTTCGACCGGATCGCCGAGATGAAGCCGCGCGCCGGCAATCGCCGCCTTGACGGTCGCATTGGCCGGCGAAACCTGATCGGCGCGCGTAAAAAAGCCCAGCGCCGCTTCGTTATCGCCCAGCGCGAGCGCGGCATTGCCCGCTTCAACCAGCGCATCGGCATTGCGCGGATCCTTGGCCAGACGACCCAGCGCGGCATTGAGCGCCCGGCCCGCGCTCGGCGCGGTCGGCTCCACCACCGGATGCGAAACGCTGGCCGGGGGTTGCTGGTCATCCTGCGGCGCGGCAGCGAGAGCCGGCGGCGCAACCAGAAGCGCCGCCCCCACCAAAAGCGAGGCAACCCGGTCGCGCAAGCGCGCCGGGGCCATCGCGGCGGAAGACATCAAAGAGGCAAACCGAATCATTGTCAGCGCCTCTAACGCAAAAGGACCGGGTCGGCGGCGCGATGCGACGGATCCTGCCGCCAACCCGATGAACCGCAAATCGCGCTTATTGCCCGCCGTTACTGATTGTTCTGACGACCAAGGAAACGCGGGATATTCAGCGCTTTGCCATCCTCTTCGGCTTCACCCTCTTCGCCCTGGCGATTGCCGCGCGACAAGTTGGCCATGCGCTCGAACAGCGTCGAGCCACCGGCGGCCGGTCGTGCCGGAGCAGGCGGTTCGCCGAAATCGGACGACGCAGCGGCGCGACCGAAACGCGGCAGGCCCGTTGCGGGCTGCGCGGGCGCTTCGATGGCCGGTTCTTCACTGAGGTCGAGCGTCAGGTCGAACGGTTCATCCTCGGGCGCGGCAGGCGGAGCGGCCTGCCACGCCTGCGGTTCGGCCGCAGCGGTCGGCGACGGAGCCGATTGCGGCGCCACCGGCTCGGCGAGCGGCGGCTGGACGGGCGCCGACGCGGCAGGCGCTGCAACCGGGGGCTGCGCACCTACCGGCGGGCGCGGCGCGATGCCTTGCGTTGCGCCGGGGAACGCCGGACCGCGCGAGCCGCCCAGCGAAGCCGGGCGCGCCGCGATCTCGGCCTGTTCGCTGGTCTGTTCGATCCCGGTGGCGACCACCGAAACGCGGATTTTGCCATCGAGATCGGGATTGAACGCCGAGCCCCAGATGATGTTGGCGTTGGGATCGACCAGTTCGCGGATGTGATTGGCCGCTTCGTCGACTTCGAGCAGCTTCATGTCGTCGCCGCCGATGATCGAGATGATCACGCCTTTGGCGCCCTGCATCGACACGCCGTCGAGCAGCGGATTGGCAATCGCGCGTTCCGCCGCTTCGAGCGCACGGTTGGGGCCATCGCCCTCGCCGGTGCCCATCATAGCCTTGCCCATTTCGCCCATCACCGAGCGCACGTCGGCAAAGTCGAGGTTGATCAGGCCCGGCATGACCATCAGGTCGGTAATCGAGCGCACACCCTGCTGCAGGACTTCGTCGGCAAGCCCGAACGCTTCCTTGAAGGTCGTTTCCGCCTTGGCCACCAGAAACAGATTCTGGTTGGGAATGACGATCAGCGTATCGACGTGCTTTTGCAGCTCTTCGATGCCGGCTTCGGCAGAGCGCATGCGGCGCGCGCCTTCGAACAGGAAAGGCTTGGTCACCACGCCCACGGTCAGCACGCCCTTGCGGCGCGCCGCCTCGGCGATCACCGGCGCGGCGCCGGTGCCGGTGCCGCCGCCCATCCCGGCGGCGATGAACACCATGTGCACCCCGTCGAGCGCGCGTTCGAGCTCGACCAGCGTTTCTTCGGCAGCGGCGCGACCGACTTCGGGACGGGCGCCCGCGCCCAGCCCTTGCGTGATCGCAGGCCCGAGCTGGATGCGCGTATCCGCGATCGAATTGTTGAGCGCCTGCGCATCGGTGTTTACGACGACGAAATCGACGCCTTCGATTCCGGCGCGGATCATGTTGGCGATGGCATTGCCGCCCGCGCCGCCAACCCCGATCACCGTGATCCGGGGCCGCAGTTCATCGATCGACGGCGGTCCGATGTTGATGCTCATGTCGGTCTCCCGGTACGGTCCGGGGCAAGGCCCCGAAAAAAGGAATGTCCAGAAAGCTGGATGCTCAAAGTAACCCTTGCTTTGGCACACAACGATTCGACGAATCAAAGTCAATCACGGCTTTTCCACAGATTGCAGCGCGTAATCGGCGCCAAGCCGTGCCGTTTTCGCGGTCTGCCTCCGCCCGGCGCCGAAAGTAAGGGAAAAATCGGCAAGACACGGCTCAAAAATACTCGCGCAGCGCGCGCCAGATTCGCGTGATCAGCGCCAGCCCGCGATAATCGCCTTCGGGTTTCCACTTCGGCCCGATCGCGCGAATGTCGACCGGCTCGGCCGCAGCATAGAGCAACAGGCCGACCAGAGTCGAGGAACTGGGCGTCGCATTGCCTGGCGGCAGGCCGAGCATCGTCGGCGGCGATCCGATCCGCACCGGGCGGCCCAGCGCCCCTTGCGCAAAATCGGCCAGCCCCGGCATTTGCGCGCCGCCGCCGGTCAACACCACCTGTTGCCCGCGCTGCCCGGTAAAGCCCATCGCCTTCAGCGCCTTGGACACTTCCTCGGTAAAATAGCCCAGTTGCAGCGTGATCACCGAAATCAGCTCGGCGCGGGGAATGCGGTTCTTGTCATCGGCGTGGCGCGCGACCGGCCCGGCCCCGTCGGGATCGCCGGGCGCGTTGACCGGGATCATCTCGCGATGGTCGGCGGGGCTGGCGATGGCCGAACCCGACATGCATTTGAGCCGTTCGGCCTGATAGCGGCGAATGCCGAAGGCCGAGGCGACCGCATCGGTAATGTCGCCCGATCCGAACGGAATCACCTGCATCCCGAGCAGCATCCCCGCCGCATAGACCGAAACCGTCGTCACTTCGGCGCCGAATTCGACCAATGCCACGCCGATCTCGCGCTCTTCGGGCGTCAGGCAGGCGTGCCCGGTGGCAACCGGCGACCCGACCACCGCCTCGACTCGCAAGTGCGCCTGTTCGACTGTTTCCTTGAGATTGCGGATCGGCGCGCCGTCGGCCAGCATGACGTGAATATCGACCGCCAGCCGTTCGGCATGAAGCCCCTTGGGATTGGGCACCCCATGCGCGCCGTCGAGCGTATAATGGGCCGGCTGGGCATGAAGCACTTGCCGTCCTTCGGGCTGGATCACTTCGCGCCCCGCGATCAGCAGGTGCTCGATATCATCCTGCTCGATGCGTCGTCCGCCGATTTCGACTTCGACCCGCGCCGTGGTGCTGGCGAGCCCCGCCCCGGAACAGCCGATCCACACCGATTGCACGCTGGCATTGGCCATCTTTTCGGCGCGCTCGATCGCATCGCGCACGCAATGCGTCGCGGCGACCATGTCGATGACATAGCCGCGCTTGATCCCCGCGCTGGCGCGGTGGCCCGAGCCAAGCACGACCAGATCGCCCGTTTCGGCGAGCCCGGCGATCATCGCTGACGTGCGAAACGAGCCGATATTGACGGCGGCAAATACTTTGGTGATGCGCGGAATGGCCATCGTTTGGGGTTCACACTCTCCGCATCAGTCGTGCGCCGTGGCGCCGGAATGGGCCAGGGCATGCGTCGTGCTTTCGGCATGATTGGCGGCATGATTGGCAGATTTTGCCGGGCCATCGGCACCGGCGGCCTTTGTCGCGCGCGCCACGGCGGCCGCTTTGGCTTCGGCGGCGACGTCATCGGCATGGCCGGGAATGCGCAGATAGACGCGTTCGGGCACGCGCATGTCGAATGCCGCGACTTTGCCGCCGATCAGCCGGTCGACCCCGTCCATCCGCGCAAACGACAAGAGCGCAGCGGCGCCTTCGTCATCGCCTTCGGGCAGCGCGAGCACTTGCCCGGTCTTGAATGTCAGATTCCAGCGACGATTGCCGACCCATTCCGCCTCGGCCACCTGGGTCTTGAGCGCGGGCGCGGCTTCGAGCAGCTTGTCATACGCGGCAACCTGATTTTCGACACCCTTGCCCGCCAGCACCAGCATGCCCTTGGCCCGCGACGGAGGCACCGCCTCAAGCGCGTGGCCGGTATCGTCGATCAGCACGAAACGGCCCGCATCGCGCAAAACCGCGCGGGGGCTGCGCTCGACCACATCGACCACCAGCGTATCGGGCAATTGCCGCGAAACCCGCGCATCCTTGACCAACGGCAGAGTCAACAGATCGGCGCGCAAAGCGGCCAGATCGAGCCGCGACATGACCTGATCGCGCTGACCCAGCACTTTTTCGTAAATGACGAGTTCGTTCATGCGGTTGACCCCGCGCACTTCGACCCGCTTGACCTTGAACCCGGCCTGCCCGGCCAGCCCGGCGATGTCCTGTTCGATCATCGAGGGCACACCGGCGGCCACCGCGCCGATCGCCGCGACGCCCAGCACACCGCCGACGATCCCCGCGATCATCAGCTTGTGCAGCGTCTCGTCCGAAAACGGCAGCCAGCGCACCGCCTGGCCGACGATATTGCCGGTCTGCTTGCGCGCGGTGGCGACGCGGGTCTTGGCGCTGCGCGTCGCTGCCGCGCGCCGCACGCCTTTGCCGCCGCGCCGGATCGTCTGGGCCATCTCAGCAGATCCCTTTTCGTTCGAGAGCTTCGGCAATGATCGTCTCGACGAGATCGCCATAGTCCATGCCGAGCGCGCGCGCCTGTTCGGGCACGAGGCTCAACGGCGTCATCCCCGGCTGGGTGTTGACTTCGAGCAGGAACAGCCCGTCGATCCCGCGTTCGTCGTCCCAGCGAAAATCGCTGCGACTGGTGCCGCGACAGCCGAGCAGGCGATGCGCGCGAAGCGCAATGTCCTTGCACGCTTCGGCCACGTCTTCGGGAATGTCCGCCGGGCAGATGTGATCGGTCATGCCGTCGGTATATTTGGCATCGAAGTCATAAAAGCCCGATTTGGGCCGCAGTTCGGTGACCATGAGCGCGCGATCGCCCAGGACGGCGCCCAGAACCGCCGTGGTCAGCTCGCGCCCGCGAATGAACGGTTCGGCCAGCAAGTGATCGAATTGCTGCCACGGGCCGACGGCATCGCGCGCGACGGGATTGCCGTAATTGCCCTCGGCCGTGACGATCGCGACGCCGACCGAAGAGCCTTCGTTGACCGGCTTCAGCACATATGGACGCGGCAGCGGGTCGTGTGCGAAAATCTCGGCGGTATGCACCACGCGCCCGCCGGGCATGGGAATGCCGTGGGGCACAAGCGCCTGCTTGGTCAGTTCCTTGTCGATGGCGATGACCGAGGCGGCAAGGCCGGAATGGGTATACGTCAGCCCCATCAGGTCCATCATGCCCTGCACCGTGCCGTCTTCGCCGGGCGTGCCGTGCAGCGCGTTGAACACCACATCGGGCGCGGTTTGCGCCAGCACTTGCGCGACATCGCGCCCCATGTCGATCCGCGTGACGCGATGGCCGCGCGCTTCGAGCGCCCGGGCCACGCCTTCGCCGCTCATCAGCGAAACCGGCCGCTCGCTCGACCAGCCGCCCATCAGGACGGCGACATGAAGTTTGGGCAGGCTCACGCGTCACCATCCTTGGCGGGGGAACCCACCCGCTTGATTTCCCATTCCAGATCGACGCCGGTCGCGGCGCGGACTTTGTCGCGCACCAGTTCGCCCAGTGCCTCGATCTCGGCGCTCGTGGCATCCCCGGTGTTGATAAGGAAGTTCGTATGTTTGTCGCTGACTTGCGCGCCGCCCAGCGTCAAGCCCCGACACCCGGCGCGATCGACCAGTTCCCACGCCTTGTGCCCATCGGGATTCTTGAAGGTCGAGCCGCCGGTCTTCGTGCGCAGCGGCTGCGAAGCCTCGCGCGCGGCGGCAATGCGGTCCATTTCCGCCTGAATCGTCGCCGGATCGCCGGGAGCCCCACGGAACCGCGCGGCCACCACCACCGCGCCCTCGGCCAGGTCCGAATGGCGATAGCTGTAGCCAAGCTCGGCCGCCGACAGCGTCGCCCGCGCGCCCGACCGCATCACCACGTCGCAATCGATCAGCACATCCTTGACCTCGCGGCCATAGGCGCCGCCGTTCATCCGCACGAAGCCGCCGACCGTGCCCGGAATCGAGCGCAGGAATTCCAGCCCGGCAATGCCCTTGTCGCGCGCGGTCGAAGATACCAGCACGCCCGACGCACCGCCCCCGCAATCCAGCGTGACCGCGTCAATCGCGCGCACCCCGGCAAAGCTCTTGCCCAGCCGCACCACCACGCCCGGCACGCCGCCATCGCGCACGATCAGGTTTGACCCGAGCCCCAGCGCCATGACCGGCACATCGGGCGCAAGCGACGCGAGAAAGGCGCCCAGATCGTCGGCATCGGCGGGCTCGAACAGCCATTGCGCCACACCGCCGGCCTTGAACCAGACCAGCGGAGCCAGCGGCGCCTGTGCCGTCAGCCGGCCACGCGGGGTGATCATGCCGCCCCCTGTTCGCGCCGGACCGCATCGGCCAGACCGGCGGCCCACCGCGTGATGTCGCCCGCGCCGAGGCACACCACCATGTCATCGGCGCGCACAATGGCGGCAAGTTCGCGGGCCAGCGCGTCGGCCCCGGCGATGCCATGCGCGCTGCGGTGGCCGCGCGCCTTGATCCCTTCGACCAGGACTTCGGCATTTACGCCTTCGATCGGGGCTTCGCCTGCCGCATAGACCGGGGCTGCGAACACCACGTCGGCGTCGTTGAAGGCGCCCTGGAAATCCTCCATGTGATCGCGCAGCCGGGTATACCGGTGCGGCTGAACCACGGCGATCACGCGCCCGCGCGCGCCTTCGCGGGCGGCTGCGAGCACCGCGCGGATTTCGACCGGGTGATGGCCATAGTCGTCGATCACCGTGGCCACGCCGCCATCGAGCGCGATCTCGCCGACTTTGGTAAAGCGCCGCTTGACCCCGCCGAATTTGGCAAAGCCGCCGCGAATGACCTCGTCGGAGACGCCCATTTCGCGCGCCACGGCGATCGCGGCGAGCGCGTTCTGGACATTGTGGCGCCCGGGCATGGGCAAATGAATGTCTTCGATGCGGTGAAACGTACCGTCGCGACGGCGCAGCACGACGGTAAAGCGGTTGCCGCCGGGGACCGGGGTGACCGCTTCGCCGCGCACGTCGGCCTGCGCCGAAAAGCCATACGTGATCACGCGGCGGTCGCGCACCATCGGGATGATCGCCTGGACCACCGGATGATCGATGCACAACATCGCCGCGCCATAGAACGGCACGTTTTCGATGAATTCGACAAAGGCCGCCTTGACCCGGTCAAAGCTGCCATAATGATCGAGATGTTCGGGATCGATATTGGTGACGACCGCGATCGTGCCGTCGAGCCGCAGGAACGAGCCATCGCTTTCGTCGGCTTCGACGACCATCCAGTCGCTGTCGCCCAATCGCGCGTTCGAGCCATAGGAATTGATGATCCCGCCGTTGATCACGGTCGGATCGACCCCGCCCGCATCGAGCAGGCAGGCAACCATCGAGGTCGTCGTGGTCTTGCCATGCGTGCCCGCCACGGCGACGGTATTTTTCAGCCGCATCAACTCGGCCAGCATTTCGGCGCGGCGCACCACCGGGATGCGCGCTTCAAGCGCGGCCAGCACTTCGGGATTGTCGCGCCGTACCGCCGTTGAGGTGACGACCACTGCCGCGCCTGCGACATTGGCGGCGTTGTGCCCGATCATCACCGTGATCCCGCGCGCGCGCAGGCCTTCGACGACATAGCTTTCGGCAATGTCCGAGCCCTGCACCGAATAGCCCATGTTGTGCATGACTTCGGCAATGCCCGACATGCCGATGCCGCCGATCCCGACGAAATGGATCGTGCCGATGTCGATGCCGACGCCCTTCATCGTGCATCCTCCCGCGCGGAACCGACAGTTGCGGGGGCAAAACCGGCATGCGCAGGCGCGCTTTTCATCCGAATGACATCCATGATCGGCGCGCGGCCAAAGCTTTCGACAAGATCGGCCAGATCGCCCGCAGCATCGGGAAAGCCGCAGTTCCACGCAGCATGGGCCGCATTGCCAAGCGATTCGGGATTGAGCGCGATCGCCTGGACCTGCTTGGCCAGTTCCTTTGGCGTAAAGCCCGATTGGCGAATCGCCCGCGCCCCGCCCGCCTTGACCAGATCGCGCGCATTGGCCGCCTGATGATCGTCGGTGGCGATCGGCAGCGGCACGAGAATGCCGGGACGACCGACCGCAGTCAGCTCGGCAATCGTCGAAGCGCCGGAGCGACCGATGAACAGATGCGTTTCGGCCAGACGGTTTTCCATATCCTCGAAATACGTGCCCAGTTCTGCCGGAATCTGATGCGCGGCATAGCGCGCGCGCACCGCCTCGATGTCCTCTGGCCGACACTGCTGCGTCACTTGCAGGCGATGGCACAGCGCGGGCGGCAACATCGCCAGACCATCGGGCACGACTTCTGCAAGGATCGAGGCGCCCTGGCTGCCGCCGGTGACCAGAACGCGCAGCAAGCCGTCTTCATCGAGCGGCGGAAACGGCTCCTTGCGCAGCGAAAGCACTTCGGCGCGCACCGGATTGCCGACGAGATGCACTTTGCCCGACCATTTCGCATCGAGCCGGTCGACATCGCGATAGGCCGTGGCAATCGCATTGACCCGGCGCGCGAGCAGGCGATTGACCCGGCCCAGCACGGCATTCTGCTCGTGAATCACGGTCGGGATCTGCGCGCTTTGCGCAGCGAGCAGCGCGGGCAGCGCCGGATAGCCGCCAAACCCGACCACACACGACGGCTGAAAGCTTTCAAACAGGCGCAGCGCCATTGCCCGCCCCTGCCAGATCGCGCGCAGCCCCTTGGCCATGGTCAGCGGGTTCTTGCCCAGCCGCCCGGCGGGCAGGACATGCGCGGGCAGGAAATCGGGCTTGCCCGGAATGCGCGCGCCGCGATCGTCGGTGACCAGCGCGACATGATGGCCGCGCCGCTCCAGCTCTGTGGCAAGCGCAAAGGCGGGAATCAGATGGCCGCCGGTTCCTCCGGCAGCGAGCACGAAATGGCGCGAGACAGTCATGGCGCAAGGCGTTCCTTTGGATCGAACGTTTCGCGCGACAGATAGGGGTTGCGGCGGGTAATGGCGAGCAGGAAGCCCACACCGAGCAACAAGGCGATCGTCGAAGACCCGCCATAGCTGATCAGCGGCAGCGTCATCCCCTTGGACGGAAACAGTTGCAGGTTGACAAGAATGTTGATGAACGCCTGCCCGGCCAGCTGCGCCGTCAGCCCGGCGGCGGCCAGCACGGTAAACAAGTCGTCCTCATCGAGCAGGCGCAGCAGCACGCGCATCACGATCGCGCAATAGAGCATGACCACCACGGCGCACGCGATGAGCCCGAATTCTTCGCCGATCACCGAAAAGATATAGTCGGTATGCGCCTCGGGCAGCGCCATCTTGCGCGTGCCGAGCCACAGCCCGGTTCCGGCCCAGCCGCCATTGAGCAGCGTGCGCATGGCCAGATCGACCTGATCGAATTCGCTGCCGCCCGACAGGAAGGCATCGATACGGTGCGTCGCATTGGGATAGAACAGATAGGCGAGCAAGAGCACCAGAGGCCCCCCGCCGAAGACGACAAGGATCTTGCGGCTCGACAGGCCCGAAAGGCACACCAGCACGAACCACACGCCGAGATAGAGCACGGCCGAGCCGAAATCGGGCTGCGCCATCAGCAGGCCGAACACCACGACGATCAGCGCCACGGAAATCCCCATGACCGGGATTTTCGGATCGCGCGCGCGCCACGACAAGACCCATGCCAGCGCGATGGCAAAGCCGGGCTTCAGAAATTCGGACGGTTGCAGGCTGATTCCGACATTGAGCCAGCGCCGCGCCCCTTTGACTTCGGTCCCGACCAGCGGCACGAGCACCAGACCGACGATCATCGCCGCCGCCAGAATGATTGCCAGCCGCCGCGCGGTTTCCTTGGGCAGGAGCGAGGCGAGGAACATCGTCAACAGCCCGACCCCCAGCCAGCGCAAGTGCAGCCAGAAAAAATGCAGATCGCTCAGCGATTTTTGCGGTGTCGACAGGCGATGCGAGCTGGCGGGCGAGGCGGCGGCAACCGCGATCGCGCCGATCACCACCAGCGCCATGACCAGTCCGAGCAGGACACGATCGATTTCGCGCCACCAGATCACCAGTTCGCTGCGCCGGCTCCGGCGATAGCGATTGGCGCGACCGATCACGCGCACCCCGCCATCGCGGGTCTGCACAGGAACGGCGCGCGTGGTGGTCGAGGCGCCGGCCATCAGGGCTTGCCCCCTACTTCGGGGCAGGCTGCATCGCGGTCGGCGATCAGCGTCATGACAATCTGGCGAAAGGCATCGCCGCGCGCTTCGAAATCGCGGAACTGGTCAAAGCTGGCGCAAGCAGGCGACAGCATGATCACATCGCCCGGCTGCGCCGCCGCCATCGCCTGACGCACGGCGTCACACAGCATTTCGCTGCGTGTAACAGGCATCAGCGGCTCAAGGATTTCGGCAAAGCGCGGCCCCGCCTCGCCGATGGTATAGGCCGCGACGACATGGCTGAATCCACCCGCGCATTCGTCGAGATTGTCTGCCTTCGGCAATCCGCCGCAAATCCAGTGAATGCGCGGATAAGCGGCCAGCGCGGGCGCGGTCGAGGCGGGATTGGTCGCCTTGCTGTCGTTGACGAACAAGACGCCGTTCGCCTCGGCCACGCGTTCCATGCGATGCGGCAGGCCGATAAAGCTGGCCAGCGCCGGACGCCACACCGCTTCGTCAATCCCCAGCACTTGCGCCACGGCGACGGCGATCGCCGCATTTTCGAGATTGTGCGGCCCTTGCAACGAGGGCCAGTCGGCCTGACCCGACAGCTCTGCCGGATCGGGGATATGCACATGCGCCGAGCCGCGCTCTGCCGCGACACGCGTGGCGATGGCCAGCGTATCGGGATCGCTGCGCCCGAAAATCGCGTCCTGCCCCTCGCCCTGCATGGCAAACAACCGCGCCTTGGACGCGGCATACCCGCCAAAGCCGTCATAGCGGTCGAGATGATCGGGGCTGAGATTGATCAGCACCGCGACATCGCAGGCGAGCGAATGCGTGAGGTCGATCTGATAGCTCGACAATTCGAGCACATAGACCCCGCCCGCCGCCAGCGCCTCTTCGCCGAGCACCGGCAGGCCGATATTGCCCCCCATCCGCGTCGGCATCCCGGCGGCGCGGCACAGATGATGGACCAGCGCGGTGGTCGTCGATTTGCCGTTGGTTCCGGTAATGCCGACCACACGATGCGCCGGCAGATCGGGGCGGATTTGCGCAAACAATTCGATGTCGCCGATCACCCGCACAGCAAAGCGCGCGGCGTGCGCGGCAATCGGATGGCGATTGAGCGGCACGCCGGGCGACACCACGACGCCTGCAAACCCGGTCAGGTCGATCGTCAAAGGATCGGCCAGTGTCGCGCGCCCGGCAACATGCGCGCGGGCTTCTTCACGGCTGTCCCACGCGGTCACTTCGGCGCCGCCAGCCAGCAGGCTTTCGACGCTGGCCAGCCCCGAACGGGCAAGACCCAGCACCGCAAAGCGTTGACCGGCAAAGCGCGAAGAAGTGATCATGCGGCCGTCACCTTACCTTGAGCGTGGCCAGGCCGAGCAGCGCCAGCACGATCGAGACGATCCAGAAACGGATCACCACGGTCGATTCCTGCCAGCCGAGCTGTTCGAAATGATGGTGGATCGGCGCCATGCGGAACACCCGCCGCCCGGTCCGCTTGTAAACGAAAACCTGAACGATGACCGAAACCGCCTCCATCACAAACAGCCCGCCGACAATCGCCAGCACGATCTCGTGATGCACCGAAACCGCGATTACGCCCAGCGTGCCGCCGAGCGCAAGGCTGCCGGTATCGCCCATGAACACCGCCGCCGGCGGCGCGTTGAACCACAGGAATGCCAGCCCCGCGCCCATCACCGCCGCGCAAAAGATCGCCAGTTCGCCCGCCTTGGGAACATGCGGAATGCCGAGATAATGCGCATAGTCGGCGCGCCCGGCGAGATAGGCGATGATCGCGAAAGTGCCCGCCGCGATGATCACCGGCATGATCGCCAGCCCGTCGAGCCCGTCGGTCAGATTGACCGCATTGCCCGCGCCGACAATGACGAACGCGGCGAACAGATAATAGAACGGCCCCATCGGGATATAAAGATTGCTGAACACCGGGACATAGAGATTGGTCTGGGTGGTCACCAGCGCAACCGCGATCCCGGCAATGATGAATTCGCCCAGCAGACGCGCCTTGGCCGGCACGCCCTTGTGCGCATACTTGGTCACTTTGTCATAATCGTCGAGAAAGCCGATCAGGCCAAAACCCAGCGTCACCACCAGACAGGCCCAGACATAACGACTATTGAGATCCATCCACAGCAACAGCGCGACCGACAGCGCGATCACGATCATCAGCCCGCCCATCGTCGGCGTGCCGCGCTTGGCAAGGTGAGTCTGCGGCCCGTCGGCGCGGATCGGCTGCCCCTTGCCCTGGCGCATGCGCAACATGTCGATGAAGCGCGGGCCGATGAACAGGCCGATCGTCAGCGCAGTCAGCAGCGCCGCGCCCGAACGGAACGACTGATAGCGGATGAGGTTGGTCAGCCCTTCGAAATGAAGCCACTGCGCGATAATATACAGCATTCAATCGTCCCCGGTCGCCAGCCGACCATCAGATGTGTTCGCCCCGCGCTGCGTCAGCGCCTTGACCAGCGCGCCGAGCCCGACCGAATTGGACCCCTTGATCAGGATCGCATCGCCGCCTTGCGGCGCCCAATCGGGCAAAGCCACGATTTCGGCAGCCGCAGCGGCGCCGGGCACGTGGACGAACTCGATCCCGGCGGCAAGCGATGATCGGTCGATTTTCCCCAACGCATCGGCCAATGCTGCCATTTCCGCGCCGACCAGCAAAACGCGCGCCACGCCCGCCGCGACCAGCGGCTCGGCCAGCGCGGCATGATAGCGCTCGCCCGCCTCGCCCAGCTCTTTCATCGCGCCCAGCACGGCGAGCCGACGCCGCGCCGGAGTGGCCCCCAATTGCGCGATCGTCGCGCGCATCGAGGCGGGATTGGCATTATAGCTTTCATCGATCAACAGCGCGCTGCCCGATCCGTCGCCGCCTTCGGCAAAAATCCGGTGGCGCGCGCCGCGCCCGGCAAGATCGGGCAATTCGGCCAGCGCCAGCCCCGCCGCGCCAAGATCGCCGCCCACCGCCGCAACCGCCGCCATCACCGCCAGCGAATTGACCGCCCAATGCGCGCCGGGTTGCGAGACGGTATAGCACAGCTTGCGCGCCATACCGGTGCTCGCGGCAAATTCGGCCGTGACCAGCGTGCCCCCGCCCGCCGTTGGAAGCGCGTCGATCAGCCGGACATCGGCATCGGCGCCGGTCCCGAAGCGGATCACCCGCGCGGCATGGCGCCCGGCCGCGGCGGCCAGCACTTCGACATGCGGGCTGTCTGCCGGAATAATCGCGGTGCCGCCCGGCTCGAGCCCTTCGAAGATTTCCGCCTTGGCCTCGGCAATCGCCGCTTCGCCCGAAAAATGGCCGATATGTGCAGGCGCGATCGTCGTCACCACTGCGACATGCGGGCGCACCAGCCGGGTCAGCGCGGCCAGCTCGCCCGCATGGTTCATACCCATTTCGAAAATGCCGAACCGCGTGCGCGCGGGCATCCGCACGAGACTGAGCGGCACGCCGACATGATTGTTGTAGCTTTTGACCGAGCGATGCGCCTGCCCCCGGCTCGACCGGTCGAGCGCGGCATAGAGCGCTTCCTTGACGCCGGTCTTGCCCGCCGACCCGGTCACCCCGATCACCCGCGCTTCGGCATCGATCCGCCCCCGCGCCGCGCGGCCCAGCGCATCGAGCGCGAGCGTGGTATCGCCGACAAGGACATGGGGATGCGCCACCGCGCGATCGACCAGCGCGCCCGCCGCCCCTTTCGCGAAAGCACCGTCGACAAAGCGATGGCCGTCGGCGGCCTCGCCCAAAAGCGCGATGAACAAGTCGCCGCCCATGACTTCGCGGCTGTCGGTCGCGGCGCCCGATACGGCGAAATCGCCGCCTGCGACGCTGCCCCCGGTCGCTTCGGCAATCTCCGAGGCGGTCCACAAGGCCGTTCCGTGCCTGTCGGACGCTTCGATCGGCCAGTCGAGAATGGCGCTCATCCTGTAGACTCCCGCGCTACGGCGACATCATCGAACGGCAGGACGCGCATGGCCTCGCCCCGTCCGATGATCTGCCCCTGTTCGTGTCCCTTGCCCGCGATCAGCACGATGTCGCCGGCCTGTGCCTCGGCAATCGCCGCCGCAATCGCCGCCCGCCGGTCGCCGATGTCGCGCGCGCGCCCTGCGCATCCGGCCAGAATC
>Ga0302193_10000172_pt1 | contig 59170 bp, 50 predicted proteins | sample II_Bog_E3_3_FD_200228 | JGI IMG/M metagenome (GOLD analysis project Ga0302193, IMG submission 200228) | Peat permafrost microbial communities from Stordalen Mire near Abisko, Sweden - II_Bog_E3_3 | ecosystem: Environmental > Terrestrial > Soil > Wetlands > Peat | place: Sweden: Abisko...
GTGATGATTTCGCATGGCACGGAGACGAGCGAGCATCGCCGAATCGGGTCAGTGTGCGCGAATCTCGTCTGCTGATGTTGTGCTTATGCCCATGTCTTAGCCATCGTAGTAAAGCAGCCGGTCCTTGGGACCAGCCAGGCGATCGCTGATAAGCCGGATGATGTCATCGCCATCACGATCGGTCCAGGATACTCGAACAAGGAACAGCTGCCCATCCACGAGCCCGATTGTCGTCCATCGATCCGCCACGCCATCGCTATGGTTGTCATCATACTCAGTGATCTCATCAGGGTCATTGACTACATGGGCCGCGGTGGCGAAATCGACGCCATGCCTGTGGGGGTTGGCCGTCTCCTTTTCGGCATCCCGCTCGAACCGCATTAACGCTTATGCGTCATTGGCGGATATTGTCGACAGAATGCACAGCATGTGGTGGCGGACACGTCCTTAGTATCCGAGGCGACGCTGAGCGCATTTGCAGTTCGTGCAGCAAATGCAGCAGACGGGCCAGTCCCTGGCATGCGGCGATTGACGCTGGAGGCGTTGGGTAGTTAAATAGCCACAAGAGATCACGCCGTAGGTGTTTAGTGTATTTTCGGTTGAGCATTCCCCATTCAATTCTGCCATGCTGTCGAGCACCTAACCCCGCCACGCCGTCTCTATGGCAGCGACATCAATCTTCTTCATGTGCATCATCGCCTCAAACACCCGCTTCGCCCCGCCGCCGCCAGCCGAAATGGCGTCCATCAGCACGCGCGGGGTGATCTGCCAGGAAATACCCCAACGGTCCCTGCACCAGCCGCACTGGCTTTCGGTGCCGCCATAGCCGACGATCGCATTCCAGTAGCGGTCCGTCTCCGCTTGCGTGTCAGTCGCTATCTGGAATGAGAAGGCCTCACTATGCTTGAACTGCGGACCGCCATTGAGACCCAGGCAGGCAATGCCCATCACTGTGAACTCCACTAGTAGCACGTCGCCTTGCCGACCGTTCGGGTAGTCTCCAGGCGCATGGTGGACAGCGGTCACCTGGCTGTCCGGAAAGGTGGCGACGTAGAAGCGCGCTGCTTCAAGCGCGTCCTTGTCGAACATGAGGCAGATGGCGTTCGCGGGCTTCATATCTGCGCATTCCTGGGTTCGGGCACGAAGGGCATTGCGATATCCGCGTCGCATCCGTCGGGCCGCGTCGCCGCCTGAGCCACGTGCTGCGCGGCTCCTGGCTCAGGCGCACTGACGGGTGGAAGCCGCTCTCTTTCTCTGCGCGGACAGACGACGGTCAACCCCTTCCAGAGGAAGGATTGGCGCCGCATCGCTTGCGGAGATTCACCGGCACGCCAGGACTTGGCAGGGGATTGCGATCCCGGATTGCCCGCCCTGCCAGCCCAGGCACGCGCATCCACGTCGTGGCTCGGGAGGTCGCATCTCGACCGCTGATGCTCCCCAGCCACGGCCAGCCACCGCGACCGCCTTGAACAGCACGAGGATGGCCGCACCGACCACGATGCCGAGCTGATCGGCCGAGCGTGAACCGATCTCGGCGAGCAGCGGCTGGCCCATGTCGACCGTCACCAGGATGCGCTCGCCGCCATCGGCGAGCGCGGCGATGCGTCCAGGCAGCTGAGATTGGAGCGAAATGCCGGACACCCGTCCGGCCGATAGGTCGATGTCGTCGGCATTGGCGGTCGGGAATGAGTCCATGGGCGTTGCGAAGATTCGCGAGAGTCAACCCGAGATGGCGATGAGCAAGCCGTCACGCCGACAGGGCCGCCTCCCGGACTGGCCGGGCCTTGGGCCGCAGCGCATCATGGCCTTTCCGCCCCTCGTGCTGATTCGCGGGGAAATCGGGCAGATTGCCGATGAGATCACGGCTGATGCGCTGGCAGCCATGGGTGATGCCGATCATCGTCAATCGATCCCCCTACGAGCGTGCGGACTGGACGATATGGCCCAGGCGATCACGGATGATGTTGTGAAAGATGGATGACAATTCCTCGGACCGCGTCGGCTTGACGTAGCAGGCGTTGGCGCCGAGCTGGAAGCACAAGTCCATGCTCGCGCGCTCGAAGCTTCCGGTCAAGATCACGATCTGGGTCTTCGTCGCCACTCGCTCGCGGATCATGGGCAGCAATTCGTCGCCGAAGCCGTCGCCCAGGTTCAGATCGACTATGACCAGATCGACCAAATGATGCGCAACCTTGCCATCCCGGAAGAAATGGAGCGCATCGGCCTTGGATCCGAGGATGATCATTTTCGGATCGACACCATTGCGGATCAGGGAAAACCGCACGAGCTCAGCTTCCGTGGGCTGGTCTTCTATGACGATGACGTTCATGGATGTCACGGCATTCCCCAATCGTGGAAATGGATCGTCATGAGGACGATGCTGTCAACAAGCGATCCCATGATCGAATATTTCAATCCGAATATGATTATATTCGTAATCGTGTCAATATGATTCGCCCTCGTCTCTTCAAGTGCACTTGACGCGCCTGTCCTCGCTGGTCGCCGTACCGCAACCCCCATGCCCTCCCTGCGCCTCGCCTTCATCGAACCACCTTCCGCCGATAGTATGCCCAAAACCTGCTGCATGATACCCGATTGCATCAGCCGCAGGGCGGGATCGGCCTCCTGCTGCGCCACATGATGGTCAGGGCTCGCGAGGCTGGCGGCATGCGCCAAGCCCCATCGTCCAGCCGAGCGCTGTTTCACTGGGAGCGATGCGAACGGACGGCAATGGCGGCATTGCATCATTCCTGCTGCTGTCGCTGGCCCTGGCTCCTGCCACTGGTTCAGTGGCATCTGGCATCCCTGACCATGGCAGGTAGCTGCGAAGAGGCTGGCAACACGCAGTTACCTTCTCGAATGCCCGTGCGTCGTCACCTCTATTCCAAGCCTGGAATGTGGCGAATGGCACTGCCGGTGAGACGCAACCGGCATGTGAGCCTCAGCATCTGGACAGATGCCGCGATGCCCATGGAGCAGCGCCATGCATGTCTGGGTATCATGCGCACGATCTGGTCGGATGGCAGGCAGATCTGGTCGACGAGACGATCACCCGCTTGGGCTCTGATTGGGCAGATATCCCAGATCGCCGCTGGCGCGCAGGACGCGGCTGCACAGCGCCTCGGAGAATGCGCTCACCCTTCCGGACAGGGTCATGCCGGCCTCTCGCACGCGGGCACCACGCGCGTCTCCCTCCGTGGCCCGATGACCTGGCGTGAGCGTTTGCCGATCATTCCGCCACCCCGCTGCATCGCTTCATGCGATTGTTGCGCTTGGGGATAGATCGCATGAGACCGCCGATGCCGGGCTCGGGCGTGCGACCCGGTCGACGGTGCCCGGCTGCAGGCCGAGCGTTCGCTGAGTGACGACCTCACACGATTCCGATCGCTCACCGGTCGCGCCTGGGCATCACGCATTTGGCCGTCCGCAGTTCGCAGCGGCAGTGGCTGGCGACTCCGGCGTCACGCCCCGCCGTGGAAGCGGGCGAATGCATGCGCCAGCATCAGCGCCATCCCGAGGATGCCCGCTCCCAGCGTGGCGGCATGCGCTGTCCTGCGCAGATCGAAGCTCCCCACCCGCAGGATGAGCAGGTATGCCACGACCAGGTTGACGAGACCCCAGATCACATTGGTCATCGCCGACGACAGGCCCTCTCCCGGCGGGGAGGCGAATGGGCTCTGGAAGGAATGGCCTGAGATGCCGTTGCCCAGGTGCGGTACGGCGTTGATGAGGAAGGCGCCGCCGAAAAAGTAGGCGATGTAATGGTACCAGCGCATGCACATCTCCAGGGCTGCAGGATCTATAGCGCCGCCTGGTGAAGGTCAACCCGGGCCGACCGCAACCAGCAGGTGAAGTCCCAATGCAGCAGGAACCTCGAGCCCGTGCCCTCTGCCGCCAGCCCCTCCGCTGGGCATTCAGGCATCGAAGGGCGCAGCGGGTATGATCCGTCCCAGCGCCGGATCGCTGGTCGATGGCACACCGCTCTCCACATGGCCGGCATAGCGGCGGATGAATGGCCCACCGCCCTCCTCGGTCACGCTGAGGTCGTACCAGCCACCGTTCCCGACGCACGACCACTGATCGTCGACCTGGCCGCCAGGGGGCACCGTCACCGTGCGGGCCGGTGTCGTGGCATAGGCATTGGCGGTGATCAGCAGCGTGCACGCCGCTGCGCCGCGGTTGCACAGCGTCAGCGTGATGCGGCACGCTGCAGCATCGTGGCTGGCGGTGATCTCGGGGAGTGCCGCTCCTGGACGCTTGGCCGAGGCGCTATCTCCCCGGAAGCAGCGCATGAGCCCATTCGGCCCATAGACGGCGACGGCGTAGGCTCCCTGATCCGCGGCGATGATCGGCCAGGCATCATGCAGCGTCTTGCCGGCCTCGACCGTGTATATACGTGGCGCCGCGGGCGACCTGATCCCATAGGCATGGAAGACCGCGCCGGTCGTCCCGGTGTTGCCGAACGACAGGGAGAGCTGCGCGCGGGCGACATCGACCGTGCCGTCGGCCGTGAGACGGTAGGGCAGCGGGCGGGCTGGACGAATCCCGGCCTGCTGGGCAGGCATGGTTTGGTCGGCAGGCACGGCAGGGAGATGCACCGATTTGGTGTCGGGATGCTCGCCCAGGAAACCGCGGGTATCCGGCAGGGTGGCGCGTGTGCCCTCTGCCTGGGTGAAATCGAATGCCGAGGTCAGATCGCCGCACACGCTGCGGCGCCAGGCGCTGATGTTCGGCTCCATGACGCCGAAGCGGGCCTCGAGGAAGCGGATGATCGAGGTGTGATCGAACAGCTGCGAGCAGATCCAGCCGCCCTTGCTCCATGGTGACACGACGATCATCGGCACGCGGTTACCCAGGCCGAAGGGCTGGCCATCCTTGGCGAACTCATCGGCGGCCCCGACCGTGGAGATGCCGGATGCCCCCCCTGGAGGCGGCGGCATGGGCGGCGGCATGTGGTCGAAGAAGCCGTCGTTCTCATCATAGGTGACCAGCAGCACCGTCTTGCTCCAGACCTCCTCATTCGAGGTCAGCGCCTCGATCACGCGCGCGAGATAGGATGCGCCATAGGCCGGCGGGAACTGCGGATGCTCGCTGAAGCCCTCGGTCGGGATCAGCCAGCTCACCTGGGCGAGCCTACCCGCGCGTACATCGGCGTGCAGATCATCGATGGTCCTCACCGAGTTGCCCCGGGCGACCAGGGATGCATGCGCGTCCGCTGCCGGATCGAAGGTCTTGAACCATTGCAGGGCGTTGCAGCCGAAGTTGTTGGCCCCGAAGGGATCATGGCCGTTGTTCGCGAGGGAGTTCTGGTAGACCTGCCAGGTGATACCGGCCTTCTCCAGCCGTTCCGGATAGGTCGTCCAGCCGAATTGATAGAGGTGGTCCGAATTCTCGATGCGCGGCCCGTGCTCGGTGTCCGCCTGGCCATTGGTGCCGCTCATCAGGAACATCCGGTTCGGATGCGTGGGCCCCATGAGCGAGCAATGGTAGGCGTCGCACAGGGTGAAGGCCTCGGCCAGGGCGAAGTGGAAGGGGATGTCGGCGCCCTGATAGAAGGCCATGCTCTGGGGCGACTTCACCTTGGCCCAGCTGTCGTTCCTGCCCTGGTTGACCGCCGCATGGCTGGTCTTCCAGTCGTGCGGCAGGCCAGTGAAGCATACGGCCGGAGCGATCGGCTTGGGATGGAGCGGGTAGGGCAGGACGCGGGCAGCGCCTGCGTCCCCGTGGGGCTGATGCCACACCGGATCGACGCGCTGAGGCTGGTCGCTCTGGCACAGCGGTATCGGGCGCGGATCGCCGAAGCCCCGGGCGCCCATGAAGGTGCCGAAATAGTGATCGAACGAGCGATTCTCCTGCATGACGATGACGACGTGCTGGACATCCTGGATGGTGCCGGTGACGGTTGCCGACGGGGTGGCGATGGCCTTGCGGATCGCCTCCGGGAGGAGCGTCGATCCCGCCGCTGCGAGGGCCGCCAGGCGGATGAAATCACGTCGGTTGGTCATGGACCCTCGCTCCTGCCCAGATGCGCAGGTGGTGATTGGCCGCGGCAGCGCGCCAGCGGGATGCGACCCGCAGCGCTCACCGAGCCATCCGCATCCTGGTCCGACGATTGCGCTGATTCAATCAGATAGTGCCTGGCGGCCATGACCTGGCACGCGATCCTCCAGCCGACGATGGTGACCAGGACGATTGCACCGCCGCTCGTGCGGGCGCAGGAAGCCGCCCCCGCCCCGATGATCCCGCCACGCGACCGGGTCCCACCGCAGGATCGCAGCACCACCCGCCGGTCCGACGATCAGCAGCACCACCTCACCGCCGCTCGCGATGCCGAGATCGCGCTGGCGGATGAGAGGGATACGGTCTGCGCTGCTGGGCGCAGGTGCCCTGCAGCTTCGTCCAGGATGATGATGGCGGGATCAGCGGTCATGGTCACCAGGCCGGCAGCCAGTCGATGAAGCGTGCGCACCACCTTATCGGATTGGCTGGCAATGGCTTACCGAACGGCATTTTCAGGTATCTCGGCGATGTGGATCGGGTTATAAAGAAGAGCGACGTTCCCGTCTTCCCCGGAGTCCCTGGCCCATGAAGCTCGCCCTCGGTGTCGCGGTGCTCCTGGCGGCGGGTTCGCCCATCGCCCTGGCGGAGGAACTGGCGCCATGGGGTTCCAGCAAGCAGCCCGGCGACATCGCGCAGCACCATGCCGAGGACATCGGCAGCGCGCACCACGACTACATCGTCATGCAGGGCGGCAGCATGGACGGGCAGAACTGCCGTTCACCGCAGGATACCTGGAGGTCCTACGAGCAGAGCTGGGAGTCCAACCGCTCGGTCCGGATCGAGAACCTCGGACAGACCGACGTCGTCGATCCCTGGCTCTCCAATGGCCGCAACCATTTCCGCACCATCGACGAGATCGTGAATGCGGCCGTCAAGCCCGGGATGAGCGACAAGGAGAAGGCCTTCGCGCTGTGGTGGCAGGAGATCCAGTTCCGCTACCACTTCCCGGGCGACAACGACGAACTGTGCGATCCGGTGAAGATCTTCAACGTCTATGGGCACAACACCTGCGGCAACGACTCCATCAGCCTTGCCGGGCTGTGGCACCGGGCGGGATTGAAGGCTGCCCCCTGCCGGGCGGTCGGACACTGCATCTCGCAGGTCTTCTACGATGGCCGCTGGCACGTCCACGACGGCGACATGCATTCCATCTATCTGCTGCGCGACAATGAGACGGTGGCGGGCGAGCAGGACGTGATGCGCGACCACGATCTGATCAAGCGCACGCATACGCATGGGATCATGCAGCCGGAAGACCGCGCCGGCGACGAGCACGAGGCGTCCCTGTACGTCTTCGAGGGCGCGGTGAACGGCGAACGCCATTGCCCCGAGAACACCTCGATGAACTTCACCCTGCGTCCTGGCGAGGCGCTCACCTGGCGCTGGGGGCACCTGACGCCGATCAAATACCATGGCATCGCGCCGGCCTGCCCGGATGCGGTCGCCAACGGATTGTGGGAGTACCGGCCGGACTTCTCGCACGAGACGTGGCGCAGAGGCGCCATCAGCGTGAATGCCATCCGCTCCGAGGCGGACGGCCTCGCCGCCGTAGCAGGGAAGACCGGCAGCATAGTGTGGCTGATCACCTGCCCCTACGTCCTGGTCGGCGGTCATCTGGACATCGATGGCCACGGGGCGCAGCTGGATCTGTCCTGGGACGGCAAGGCCTGGCAGCGCACCAGCGGCGCGCTCGACGCGTCATTCGCAGCGGGTGGTCCGGCGCGCTACCGCTACTACCTGCGCTGCCAGCTCAGCGACGATGCGCGGCTGGCCGGGCTTCGCATCGTCAATGACCTGCAGATGGCGCCGCTCACGCTCCCCGGGATGGTCGTCGGCAGCAACTCCTTCTCGTACACCGACGAGTCCCCGGCCGAGCGCACCATCCGCATCACCCACGACTGGGTCGAACGCTCGTCGTCCAGGCCGCCGGGCGCACCGCCAGAGGCCGTAGCCCCGGCCGATCGCGCCGAGGTGGAAGGCACCGATCTGGCCTTCCGCTGGAAGGCGCCGACTGCCTCAGACGGCGGCACGATCACGGATTATTACTTCGAGCTGTCGCCGTACCCCGACATGCGCTGGCCACTGTCGATGAACTTCGCGCGGCTGACCTCACGGTCCGACTCCGCCAAGGCGCAGTACACGCTGCCGTCGGCGGGCCTGCTGGCATCGGACAGGACCTACTTCTGGCACGTGCGCGCCAGGAACGGCGCTGGCGTCTGGGGGCCCTGGAGCGCGACCTGGAGCTTCACCCCGCACTCCGCCGAACCGCCGCTCGACGTCATCGTCGATGTCAGGCAGGGCAGCGTTGCCGGAACCCTCAGATGGAAGCCCAACCCCCTCGGCCGCAAGGCGGTGGCATTCCGCGTCTACGGCAGCGACGAGAAGGGATTCACCGCCAGCGACACGCCCTACACCGTCAGCGTGGGCCAGAGCAAGGACCTGGATCCGCGGTTCCCCGCCAACTTCATCGCGGAAACGAAGGACGACGAGCTGCCGGTGCTGGGCGTCGATCATCTGCCGGCTGCCAACAAGACCTACTATCGCGTCGTCGCCGTCGATGAGCAGGGGAAGCGCAGCGGTCCCTCGGACTTCGCCAGCGCGCCGCGGCCGGTCATCTTCACCAAGCCGGTGATGGTCGCGAAGGTCGGCGAAGCCTACGCCTACCGGTGCGGTGCGAATCGCTCACTGGGGGATCTGCGCACGCGGCAGATAGACGGCAAGGAGGTCTCGGGCTTCTACGACATCGAAGCGCCGACGTTCGCCATCAAGCACGGTCCGCCGTGGCTGACGATCAATCCGAATACGGGGGAGCTCTCAGGCACGCCCGACGCCGCCGGGATGGCGGACATCGAGGTCATCGCGGTGATCGATCGCGAGAACCGCAAGCTGGATGATGCCACCTTGAAGTGGGGAAACGAGAAGGTCCTATCGACTGCAGTGGAGCGCGTGGGCGTGGCGACGCAGGAATTCGCGATCGAGGTCTCCAAGTAGCACGTGGCCCATGGCACGCTGGCTGCGATGGGCATGATCACCCATCCGCCGCGATCGCCCTCGCGATGTCCTCCGCCAGTCCCGATCGCCGCCCCTGGCTGTCCAGGTTCTCGACCGCCCGGGCCAGCGCACGCTGATCACCGACCAGCAGGCAGAGTGATTTGGCCCGGGTGATGGCGGTGTAGAGCAAGCGGCGTTCGAGCATCCGCCACGCCGACCGGTGGAGCACGATGACGACGGCCGGATATTCGCTGCCCTGCGATTTGTGGATGGAGAATGCATAAGCGAGGCGCACATCGAGTGCGGGCACGGACATGCGGAGCACCCGGCCTCCCTCGGCCCTGAGCACGGCAATCATCCCCTTGGCGTCCTTCTCCACTCCGGCCAGCACGAGCTCTTCCCCGTTGACCAGTTCATGCTCGGTCGAGTTGGAGAGCCATACCAGCCTATCCCCGACCCGCAGGGAATCCTCGCCAGTGCCGATCTCGGCCTTGTCGGGACTGGCCGGATTCACGCGATCGCGCACACGGCGGTTGATGGCATCGACGCCGCAGCCGCCACGGTTCATCGGCACCAGCACCCGGATATCTGCGGCATGGATCCCGCGCTGGGCGGTGATGGTCTCGGCAACCATGCGCACGACCCGCTCGACCAGGAGACCCTCCTCCGGTTGCCGGATGAAGAAAAGGTCGTCCTTCGCGAAATCCTGACCGGATTCGGGCATCATCCCCCGGTTCACCGCATGCGCCGCCTGCAGGATCAGCGATCCCTGCGCCTGCCGCTGGACGATGGTCAGGCGATACGTCGGCGCGCCCCCGGCGATGAGGTCGGCCAGCACCTGCCCTGGACCGACCGAGGGCAGCTGATCGACGTCGCCGACCAGGACCAGCCGGCATGCCGGCGGCAAGGCGTCGAGGAGCGCCGCAGCCAGTTCCAGGTCGAGCATGCTGGCTTCATCGACGATGACGACATCCGCCTCGACCGGGTTGCCCGGGGTGCGCCGCGGCCCATCCTTGGTCCATTCGAGCAGGCGGTGGATCGTGCCCGCTTCGCGTCTGGTGCTCTCGGACAGCCGGCGCGCCGCCTTGCCGGTCGGAGCCGCCAGGCGGATGCGCGGATCCCGCATGCGCTCCATGCAGGCGCCGATGATCGCCCGGATCACCGTGGTCTTGCCCGTCCCGGGACCGCCGGTGAGCACCACCATCGTGAGTCCGATGACACCCTCGACCGCCGCCTGCTGCTCGCTGGTGAGCGCCAATCCATCCACCGGTCGCACGCCCTGGTGCGCCGGCCCCATCTCGCGCGGGGTGGCGATGCGCCTGGCGGCGGCATGCACGACCACGCTGTGCGCCTGCCAGAGCCTGCGCAGCCAGCAGCGCCCCTGCTGGTCCCGCAGCACCAGGGCGTCGTGACCGGTGTCCTCTCCGCCCACAACCACGTCCACGCTGGTGGCGAGCGCACCCTCTCCCAGGGCGAGCAACTCGGCCGTCCTGCCGACCATGTCGATGAATGCCATCCAGCAATGGCCCTCGTCGGCTTCGCCTTCGAGAATGAAGGCGGCGGCGGCGGCCAGACGACTGGGGTGATCCGCAGGGATGCCGAGCTTCATCGCGACTGCGTCCGCCAGCCTGAAGCCGATGCCCCTGACGAGCATCAGGCGGTAGGGATCCGAAGCCAGGATGGCGGCGATGCCGGTGCCGAAACGCTCCCTGGCGCGGGCGACCTGCGACATGGTCCATCCGGCGTCGAGCAAGGTCAGCGACAGGCGTCGGTCGTCCCGGGTTTCCTTCCAGGCCGAGACAAGTTGCTCGAGCACCTTGACGCCGATGCGGCAGCGGTCGTGGATGCGTTGGACGGCATCGTCCGCATCGAGGACTTGGATGAGCTCTGCACCGAACCGATCGACCAGGGTGGCTGCCCGGCGAGGCCCGATCCCCGGGATGGACTTCTCCAGATAGGTGACCAGACCGGCCGGGGTCATCGGCGTTGTGGGCACGGCCCGCTCGATCCTCCATTGGGGCCCGAACGTCGGATGCGGCTGATAGGACAGGTCGAGGGCGAAGTAGCGACCCTCCGACGCATCCGGCAACAGCCCCGCGACGGAGAGCTGGTGCCGCAGCATCGCGCTGGGACCCTGCTCGACCTCGATCGTGCAGGCGCACCAGGTGCCTTCGCGGCGCGTCCGGATCTCGACGACCAGAGCCGAGGCCACACTGATTCGGTCACCGGTCTGGGTCATCGGGTTTGGTCCTGTTGGACGTTACCGGGTTGACGGCACTGGGCAAACCCGTGGTACGGAAGCATCCCGACAGTTACGTCCGACACGGCCACAAGACCGGTCCGGTGCCGTTGCCGACCAGCCATGGAAATCGGATGCTGAGCACGCATGCGAGGACGGATGAGGGGTCACAGAGAGCACCGCGGCAGGGATAACCAGGGGGCCGATGACCAATGGAAGCGCATCGTCTGCCCGGAGGCCACATGGCACCGCCTGCACGTGCTCACGCGTTCCCCAATAGAGCTGCGAGATCCCCGCCCCTCGCTGGATCTCCCCCGGCTCGTGGACTGCGGCTTCCCTGACGCTGGCCCATGCACGTCCCGGCGCCTGCGCCCAGGCGGGCTGATGCATGCTTGCATCGCCTGCCCCTCGACAAGCATGCGGCACCACCATGAACACCACTGCCCTCGCGCTCCGGAACGCACCCCGCCCCCGTCGTGAACGACGCATCTCGCACCGCGTCAGGCCTGCGGATATGGATGTGGTGGCCTGGCAACGGGCTTTGCGCATCCAGGCGGGGGAAGATGCGACCTTCCGTCTGCGCAACCTGGGTGAGCATGCCATCTTCTCCGAGTTCGCGGTCGGCAATCCGGCCAAGGGGAGCACCTACCGGGTCGCGATCCGGGGCGATCGGCTCGGGGTGAACTACTGCTCGTGCGCCGATTTCGCCACCAACCGGCTCGGCATCTGCAAGCACATCGCCTTCGTCCTCCATCGCCTGCGACGTCGCCCTGCTGCCGCCCGCCTGCTGCAGGCCGGCTACACCCCGCCCTTCAGCGAGATCGCCGTCGCCTATGAGGGCCGTCCGCGCCTGCGCCTGCTGGTGGGCGGCGAATGCCCTCCGGCTGTGCAACGCCTTGCGGCGCAGGCCATCTCCGCCAGTGGCGAGCCGGATGCCGCGGCGATACCGCGCCTGCTGCGGCTCGCCGAACGCCTGGGCCACGAGGTCCGCGTCTACGATGATGCCCGCGACCTCATGGCGACCGCCGCTGATGACACCAGGCGGCGGCAGCTGCTCGCCGATGCCTATCCCAAGGGGGCGAAGGACGCGAAGCTCGCCCGCCTGCTACGCGGCATCACCCTGCATCCCTACCAGTGCGAAGGCGCGTTCTTCCTCGCCGAGCGCGGACGGGCGCTGCTCGCCGACGACATGGGCCTGGGCAAGACGGCGCAGGCCATCGCTGCCGCGCGGATGCTGGAACGGGAAGCCGGACTGAAGCATATCCTCTTCGTCGCACCGGCATCGCTCATCGGGCAATGGGCGGAGGAGATCGAGCGCTTCACTGGCAGGACGGCGACCATCATCCGCGGACCGCGCGAGGTGCGCCAGGCGGCATGGACCGCGGAGCGGAGCGGATGGACGGTGGTCACCTATGATTGCCTGCACCGCGACCTGGCGGTGATCCAGGAGTGGGGGGTCGATCTGCTGATCCTCGATGAGGCGCAGCGCATCAAGAACTGGCCGACGCGCGCAGCCCAGGCGGTGCGCCGGATCGACTGCACCAGCTGCTTCGTGCTCACCGGGACGCCGATGGAGAACAAGCTGGACGAGCTGCATGCGCTGATCGAGGTGGTCGATCGCCATCTGCTCGGACCCCTGTTCGCCTTCAAGCAGCGCCATACCGAGCACGAGGCCGAGTCCGGCAAGGTGATCGGCTATCACGGCCTGGATCTGGTCGCCGAGGCCATCGCCCCGGTCCTGCTCCGGCGCACCCGCGCCCAGGTCATGGACCAGCTGCCGAACAGGAGCGTGGTGGTGCTGCGCGAGCCGCTCACGGCCACGCAGCGGGAATTCCATGAGGAGGACCAGGTCGCGATCGCCCAGATCGTCCAGCGCTGGCGCCGCCAGCGCTACCTCTCGGAGGTCGACCAGAAGCGGCTGATGAAGCACCTCACGCGGATGCGCATGGTCTGCGATGACGCCTACCTCATCGACCAGGACCTGCGTGCCGGCCCCAAGCTGGACCAGCTGACCACCCTCCTGGAGCAGGAGCTCGGCGATCCGTCGACCAAGGTGGTGATCTTCTCGACCTGGATGGCCATGCATGAGCTCATCCGTGGACGCATCGACGAGCACGGGTGGGGATACGCCTTCCTGCATGGCGGCGTCCCATCGCTCCAGCGTCCGGAACTGATCCGCCGCTTCCGCGAGGAGGACGCCTGCCGGATCTTCCTCGCCACCGATTGCGGTGCGACCGGGCTGAACCTCCAGTGCGCGACCGTCCTGGTGAATGTCGATCTGCCCTGGAATCCAGCCGTGCGCGAGCAGCGCATCAGCCGCATCCACCGCCAGGGGCAGCGGCGGCCGGTGCGCATCTACGACCTGATCGCCGAGGACGGCATCGAAGCCAGCATCGCCCAGCTGCTCGCCTTCAAGTCGGAGCTCGCGGCGGGCGTCCTCGATGGGGGCGCCAGCGCCGTGCGCATGGAGGGTTCGACGCTGCAGCGCTTCATGCGCACGGTCGAGCAGCTGGACAAGACGATGCAGGCGGACGCTGGTGCGCCAACAGCGGGAGCCGCTGTCGCAGCTCGTGCCACTGGAGCCGGCACGCCCGTCCGATCGGCCGGTGGTGACGGGGGCCGGGAGGTCGCCGCATCATCTGCGCCCAGTCGGAACGCGGCAGAACGCCCCGACGTGATGGGCGGTGCGCTGACCATGGCCGCGCAGCTCCTGGCCGATCTCGGGCGCTTGGCGGCCTCGGCCAGCATCGAGCGCAACCGCGCAACCGGGGAGGCGGAGCTGCGCCTGCCGCTGCCCGATCCAGGGGTGCTGGCATCCCTGCAGCAGAGCCTCGCGGCACTCCAGGGCGTCCTCGGCGCCCAGACGGGATAGCTGCATCGTCTCGGCCGCTGCCAGCGTTCGAGCATCCGACGTCCATCCGCAGGATCATCATCGAACTCGGTCCTCCGCACGACCTCGTCATGCACGCCCAGCAGACGGTCATTGACCAGCAGCCTGTGTGTTCGAGCGAGGCAGAGGCCGATGAGGACCGCAGCCCAGACCATGGGGCGTCAGCATGGCCCCGACAAGACCGTTGGTGTCAACGACGAGGCGCACGGCAGCGCTTCCGCACATCGGTAATCACGGCAGTGGCCTGCTCGATACCCATGCGGTCTCGGCCGGTGGCTTCGGCCTGAACCTGGGGGCTGCGCATGGCCTGGGCAGCCTCGATGAGTCTCACCTGGTCAGCCACAGACGCGAAGGTCTCGGCAGCTATTGGCAGAACTAAGGGCCATGGGAGGGCCACGATTGGTGACCACGGCATACCGGATCTGCTGACCGTCCAGGCAGGGGAGGTGACAGGCGCTGGCGGTCACGCACCGCATGGCCATCTCCAGTTGGCATATGATCGCCACCAAAGCGGCCGAATGATGGGCCACCTGACCAGGATTGGACCATCTCCATGCCGCCGCACGGGGAGCTGCGACGACGCCCCGCTCCGCGCCGCCCCGCTGCCTATTTGCTGAAATCAGGATGCTTGGGATCGCCCATGGATTCCAGGTAGGCCAGGAGATCGAGGATCTCCTCCTTGGTGAAGGTATTCAGCAGGCCCGGGGGCATGGGGGAGATCTTCGACAGGTCGCGTGACTTGATGTCCGACTTGTTGATCGGGGTGGTCACCGCCGAGAACGGATTCTGGGCGACCAGCACGGTCTTGTCGGTGTCCTGGATGACGCGGCCGATCATGACGTTGCCATCCTTGAGCGTGAAGATGGTGTTCATGTACTGCTCGGAGACCACCTTCGACGGCTCGGTGATCGATTCGAGGATGTCCTGCCGCTTGAAGCGGGTGGCGACCGCCGTCAGGTCCGGACCCACAGAGCCGCCCTGCTCGCCATAGCGATGGCACATGATGCATTGCCCGGCTTCGAATCCGGCCTTCCCGCGGGCGAAATCGCGGCCCCTGCTGACCTGGTCCAGGAGCACCTGCAGATCGGCCGTGGTCCATTCCTTGACGAACTTGCGTGCCTCGAGGTTCGCCTTGGCGGCCGCCTGGGGCTTGTTCAGGTCACCGAGAGCCGCGATCTCCTCGCTCGATAAGGACGCCTTGGCGTCGCTCAGCGCATGGTTCAGGAGGTTCTTGAAGCTCGAACCATTGTTGAAGTTGATCCCCGCATCGGTGAACCACTGCACCACATAGGCGGGATGCTGGCTCGAGCGGCCGGTATCCCAGAAGGAGAGGTACGTCCTGCGCAGATCCAGGTTCCACCCCGTCTTGACATTGCGCAGGTCGACCACGTAGGTCAGCTGCTCCTCCTGTGAGGTCGCCGCGGTGATGAGCGCGACCGATCTGGCCACGACATGCGGGGCGCTGACGCTGATCAGGATCTGGGCCAGCTCGCGATTGACGAATTCCGCCTTGGCCGGGTAGAGCGCATCCACATCGGCGAGGAGCACCTGCAGCGCATCGCCGGTGGGCAGGCCCTGCCGTGCGATCGACACCTCGATGACCCGCAGCTTCTCGAGCAGCTGCTCCTCGCTGAGCGCCGCCGAGGGGAACGCCGAGAGCGCCTTCAGGATCGCTGGCTGGGTATCGGCGGCTCCAAGGCGCGCGAGCGCCAGCAGCGCGGTGAATGCCGCCTCAGGCCGCTTCTCGGCCAGCGCTCTGCCCTGCCATTCCTCGACCGGGTTGCGCTCGATCGCCAGGCGCGCGACGTAGCGGATGAAGCGGTCCGGGCTGTTCAGGTTCGGCCAGGCGACCTCGACCGCCGTTGGATCCGCTGTGACATTGAGGGCTTCGAGCTTGTGGCGCAGGGCACGCGCCGCGCTCCCCTCGCTGTCGCGCAGCTGGTCGGCGGGAAGCGGTGCCGCGGCCTCGCTGCCCGCATACGAGACGCGGAAGAGGTCCGCAACCGTGCCGCGCCCACCGGTGACGAAATACAGCGCGCCGTCCTCGCCGATCAGTTCATCGGTCATGTTCAGCGGCGTCTTCCTCCCCTTAGTATGCAGCGACTTGGGGGCGACGAAGTTCTCCCAGGTGCCGCCGTAGGTCGCGCCGTTCGGCTTCAGATGGACGGCGATCAGGCGCCCGTAGGTCCAATCGAGGACGAACAGCGCCTTCTGATACGCGACGGGGAAGTGCGCGCCGGTGCCGAAACCCACGCCCGTAGGGCAGCCGATGCCGACCGTCACCGAGGCCGGCAGGCTGTCGGCATAGTACTCCGGCCATTTGCCGCTGCCTTCGCGGAAGCCCTGGTCGCCACCGCGCACGGAATGGAAGATGCGGATGGGCCGGTACCAGGGCGCGCCCCAGTCCCATTCCATGTCGCTATCGAAGCCGAACAGCTCGCCGTCGGCGTTGAAGGCGATGTCGTAGGTGTTGCGCTCGCCGGAGGAGAACAATTCGATGTTGCTGCCGTCCAGATCCATGCGTGCGACATAGCCGCCCGGAGGCTTGTTGCCGGCGCCGAATCCGTTGCCGTCCTCCATGCGCTTCAGCGCCAGGTCGTCGCCGTAGACCCGGTGCGGCGAGCTGGGCGCGAGATCCTTGGGTATGGCGGTGAAATTGCCGCACACCGCGTAGAGCTTCCTGTCTGGTCCAAGCACCAGCGCATGCGCGCCGTGCTCGCCCGCACCCCCCTGCCACTCGCGCAGGAACTCGACATCATCATAGCTGTCGTCGCCCTTGGTGTCCTTGCAGCGGTAGAGGGCGAAGCCGTGCTTCCCATGGCCGTTGAGATAGAGCACATTGTCCACGAACAGCATGCCCATGGTCTCGCTGACGGGGATGTGCAGGACCTCCTGCTTGATGCATTTGCCGTCCTGGATCGTCACCCGGGTGATCGGCTGGCCGCGCTGGCCGCCGAGCAGCAGGCGCCCCTTGGGGTCCATGGTCATGTTGATCCATGAGCCGTTCTTGGCGCCATTGGACCTGAGCACGTGCTCGATCTTGAAGCCCGGGAGCACGTCCAGCAGGGCGCTCGGGTCGTCCGAGACATCGCCGGGACTGCTCACCGGCGAACCGTCCGCCGGACCATAGACGGCCTTGACCACCACCAGCGTCTGGCCAGCGGGCGCGGCGATGTCGATCAGCCCGCCCTCAGGCACTTCGCGCGCGAGCGACTCGCTGCCGATGCGATACTCCACCCGCAGCTTCTTCGGCACCCCCGGCGCGGTATCGCCGAACTTCTCGTTGCTGGCGGTCACGGTCAGATGGCCGTTCTTGACCTCGGCGGCGACGCTGGCCGTCACGTTCGAGGGGTCCTTCGCATCGCTGGCGAACGACACCGTAGTCAGGCATGCCAGGGCGCCGGCGACGAGCAGCGCGTGCAGACGTGAACGGGGCCGGGTGGGACGCGAGGGCATGGGCATGGGTATCTCTGAACGACGTGGTGTGGTGCAGGGGGCGACGGCGCGGGCGACGAGGCGAGACGGTACCAGGGCAGGCGGGACAGTGAATCAATACCTGCCTGGCGATCGGATGTTGGGCTTCACCGCGGGCAGGACGTGTGTGAGCGAGTCACCAGATACATCTGCGTGAGCGCGATCACCGCACCCTGCGCCGCGACCGTCCGCCCCGTCATCCTCCTGGCGCATGAGCCGCTGGCTGAGCGGCACTCTGTGGCGCAGGACGTGGAAGATGGCCGCATCCTGCGCGCGAGTGGCCGATGACGAATCTCGCCAGCGAGAGGCCGTGGTCGTCGCTGCGCTCGTCGCGAGATGAGACGGCCCCGGATACAATGCGTGCATCGGCGATGCTGGCGCGCGGGTCCATCCCGTGCTACTGCGCGGACAGATCCGTGCTCCACCTCGCTCTCCAGGAGCGCCGCCTGGACGGATCATCACGCCTCTGGCATGGATGCGCCCACGGCGATCGACCTCGCACGCGCTGTCATCGGCCAGCGCACGCCGCTGGGCAGCGGTGATGCCCACGACCTCCTCGGCGAGCCCGCCTGGGTCGGATGGGATGCAGATGCGCCGGTCGTGATGGTGGCCATCAGCATGCCGCGACGGGGATCCTGCGCTGCGCCCTGGTTGCAGATCATCACGCCGCGCGCGCCGATCTTCCCCAGCACCTCTCGGCCAGCCGGCGCAGGCGCTCCGGCTGCCCTTGACCCAGGGCAATGAATCGCGCATAAACGGTGATGATGCAATGGATTGCATCGCCGCTGGCCGCCCAGTGCTCGGTCGACAATCCGCAGTGCTGCACAAGCCGATCCCAGCGCTCCTGACGCACCTGGCGCGCGGGCGCGGTTGATAGGTGGGGTTGGCCGCCATTGGGCTGCGCCATCCGGTCGATAGCATGGCAGGATGCGATCGCACCCTGGCCGTCCACCGTCACGCCGCCAGAATCGACCAACCTCCCATGCCGTTTTGCTCACGCATCGCCATCCTGCTCCTGGCCGGCGCCGGCATCGCCTGCGCCGGCGATGTGCCCGAGCCGGCCGCGACCCCCGCCCGCATCATCGTCTCGGGACGCACGTCGACCGCGATCGACATCGCCATCGTCAGGATCGGCCAAGCGGTCCCCGCGACCTATGCGGGCGCGAAGATGGCCAATACACCCGGTTATGAATGGTACGTCAGCCAGCATTACGCGCTCAAGACCGATCTCGATGAGCCCTTCGCCAGGAAGGTGCTGATCATCTCCGAATTGGCGCTACCCCATTGGGAGGCGCTCACCGGACTGACGCCGCCGGATCCCGAGCACACGCGCATGTGCATCGTCTATGGCAAGTCCGTCGATGACCTCAATCGCAGCGTGCGCACCGACCTCAACAGCTTCTGGAAGGGGGATGGCGGCGGCGTCACCCTGCACGCCAATCAGAGCGCCTACGATTATCCCAGCGGCACGCTGGAGTACCACCGCGAGGACCTCGTCATCCATGAGGATCTGCACATGCTGCAAGGGGTCGCGATGCCGAAGAACTTCGGCACTGAAGGCTTCGCCTACGGTGCCGCGCAGCATGTCTTCGACCCCAAGCGCAATCAATTGACCGTCCAGGTCTTCGATCAGGCGCCGATCAACCACTTCACCGAGCAGGGGATCACCAGGCTCCAGGCCTCCCTGATCCCCATCCAGGAGATGGCCGCCCTGCATTGGTCCGAGGGCGGTGCGCTCGGGGCGGTCTACTCGCACTTCTTCTGGAGCGATCCTGATCGCTGGCTCAAGTGGTGCATCTGGCGTGATGAATTCTATGCCGGTCGGGTCAGCGCCGAGACCAACCTCGCGGTCATGACGGGGATCTTCGGCCCGCTGGATGCCCTGAACGAGGACTGGGGGCGCTGGATCCGGGACCGGCGCGTCACCTTCCACCACATCGATTGGGGCTGGGAGCAGCGCGGCGACGAGCTGATGGCCTATGGCTACCCCAAGGATAAGGACTTCTGGTCGCAGATGGACATCTGGCAATCACCCGGCGAGGCCTCCGCCTACGACCCGCTGCGCATGGATTACCCGAGCGAGGACCAGCCGGCGATCGTCGGCAGGGTGAAGCGGGGCGTACCCGAGCCAGCGATCGGATTCGTCGTCGGCGGCCTGAACGACGGCAGATGCTGGGGCGGATTCGGACTGGGCGTCTCGGGACGCAGCATGTGCCAGGTGGTCATAGCAGGCGGCACGACCCTCTCCATCCGTGGCCAGCATGTCCCGATCGAGGGCCGCGACGTCCCCCTCTCCGCGGAGGTGATCGCCGCCGCGCGGTCGGATGGCGGCCGCTTCGGCGTCACCATCACCATCCGCCCGGATTCCCTCCTGGTGCAGGTCCGCTCCGGTCCGCCGACCGTGATCCGGGAGATGGAGACCATGATCCCGCTGACCGCCGAGGCGCATGCGCTGCTGCTCTCGCGCCCGCTGTCGATGGTCGCGAAGGATGGCCGGCCGACCATCACCCCCTACATCGATGACGCGCGCAGGAAGGATGCGGATCTGCGCATCAGCGCCCCGGCGAATCGCTGGCGCTTCCCAGCCGAGCGGGAACTGGCCCGCGTCTATCGCACCATCTGGGTGCTGGGCGACCAGAGCCCGGCGTCGCTGACCCGCCTGAGGAGCGAGATGCTGCCGCTGGTCGACGCGGATGCGCAGGCGCAGGGCCGCGCCGCCCCGCTCTTCTACCATGCGCTCGGCGGGATCATGGATGAGGCCGCCCGCATCCCCGGGCTGAGCGCCGCGGTCGCGCAGCATGCCATCGCGGAGCTGGCGGGCGTCACCATGATGGCCTCGCTGATCCGCTCCGATGCCGGACAGGGCGCGCAGATCGCCGTGGTGATCCGCTCGTCGAGCGACAATGCGGTGAACGGGACGGTCGCCATGCAGAGCAGCGGCGCCACCCTGACGGCGAACGATGCCGCAACCAGGCAGGTCTCGGTGCCATCCGGAACTTCACGTCTCTGCACCTGGCCGACCTCCATCGATGCCACCACGGTCGGCAGCTGCCGCATCATCGCGCACCTGGCCTGCGGCTCGGTGAGCGTGACCATCGGCGGCACGCTCCACGATCAGTGATCGGGGCGATCCCTGCCATCCCGGGGTGCAGTGCGCACCTCGGCCGAACGGCCACGCGGCCCAGCGTCAGCGGTTCAGCAGCGCCTTGAGATGGCGGATGCAGATGGCGCGGAAGTCCGCATCAGAGGGCACGCCATCGACTCGCGCACGCTGCCCCGCGGGGGTGCGCGCGGCGACGCCATCGAGGAAGCCGATCGCGGCCTGCGCCGCGGGGGTGCCGGGCGTGCGCTGGGCGAGGTTCCACACCGTCGCCGCGTAGCGCAGATCGGCGATGCCGGCGGCGCAGCGGTAGGCGTAGATGGTCGGGATGATCTCGCGACGACCCCAATTGAGCACCCCGGGATCGGGCTCGCGGCCATCGAGGTCGTAGAACTGGTAGCCGCTGAGCGCCAGGACGTGCCACTGCATGAGCCCCTTGACGCCCTTGCGCATCTCCGACCACAGGTATTCGCCGAAAATGTGGCGCTCGAGGCCCTGGTTGTAGATGTGCACCTCCCGCTGGCCCGCCTTGGCCTTGTCGAGATCGATCTGGGCATGCTCATTGAGGCCCGACCAGTACATGGTGGCGAAGAGCTGCTGCGCCGTCGCATCCAGCGGCTCAGCTCCCGACCAGTTGACCGAGTAGAAGCCGCCATCGCGGACGAAGGGCACGGCGGAGCGGTAGAGCGCATGGAGATCGAGGCTGGCGCGGGCCTGGGCCACGGTGCGCGGCTCATCGAGCATGCCGAGGTAGACCGATGGCCAGCCCTGCTTGGCGGCATGCTCGGCGACTGCCGACCAGACCGACCGCAGCACGGTCTCCACGCCCATGCCGCTGCGGCGCGCCCACTCGCGGCAGCCCGCGGCATCCCCGAAGCCCTCGACCATCGCCGGTCCGCCATAGCTGTAGACCGGCCTGGTGAAGCCGGCGCGCTTGAGCGCGGCGAAGAGCTCATCGCAGGGCGCGAAATCGAGGGTGGGCTTGCCGGCCGCGTCGAAGCCGGTGCAGGCGATGTTCGGCCCGCCGCAGAAGCTGTTCGCGCCCATGCGCCTCAGCTGGCTGGCGAGCTCGAACCAGCCGTCGCGCAGGCGCGCCTGCGGAAGGGCGCCGGGCAGCCAAGCGCCGAGGAAGCCGATATTGACATCGGGCTGGTCGAGCCTGGTCGGGAGGACCTCGAGGCTCAGGGGCAGGGTGATGGCGAGCTGCCCGGCGGTCAGCCGCACCTCACCGGCATAGGTTCCCGGCTTGGCATCGTCGGGCACCACCAGCGAGATCCAGAACTGGCGGGTGAGATCCTTCTCCAGGGCGAGGCGGGCGGAGCCGAGGTGACGCAGGCTGGTCGGCATGATGGTATAGGCGAGATCGCTGCTCTCGCGATGGGTCAGATGGTGGACGTAGCGCAGATCGATGATCGACGCGGGGATGGTCCCGGAAGGGCCCGAGAGATCGCTCACCGACAAGGCGACCGGGCCCGGGAGATCGCGCAGCGGACGGATGGCGAAGGTGCAGTCCGCCTGCTCGCCCAGCGCGGCGACCGCGGAGAGCGCGGTCGCCGGAGCACCGGGCGCATCGCAGAAGGTCACCGTGTCGTCCGGCGCCGGCGCACCCAGCCAATAGCCGGCCGCCTGGGCGCCTGGCGGGATCGCGAGCGCCTTGGGCCGGGGCCCGAGAAACACCGCGCGCGCGTCGAATTCCGCCCGGTTCGCCGCCAGCACCTGGGCGATGTAGCGCTCGGCCTGGGGCGCCACGCTGTCCGGGTAGACGATCATCGCCGCGAGCTTGGTGCTCCACGTGCCGTCGGCCTCGCAGCGGATGCGCAGCGGCCCGTCCCCGACCTCGACCTCGAAGCGCGCCGGCTTGAACAGCTCGCGCACATAGAGATCCCACATGCTGTCGCCCGGCCTCGGCTCGATGTCCTCGAAGCGGAAGAGGTAGTCGGCTGGCCCGCCCTCCCCGCGCTCGTCGACGAAGACCTGCTTGCCGTTCGCCAGGATCGAGCGCTTCCTGAACTGCGCCTGCTCGCCTCCCCAATAGCCGCAATCATCGAAGACCATCCACACATGGCATCTGCCCCTGGGGACATCGACGAGGAATTCGTTGCCATCCTCCTCGAACCACACGTAGTCCTGGAACAGGCGGGTCGGGTAGGTGTCATCGCGCGCGCGGTTGGCACCGCTGCAGCGCGCGCGCAATCCGGCCGTGAGGCCATGATCATGGTAGACGGTATTCCACGAGATCGCGGTGAAGCCGGGGAAGAGGCTCTGGTTCCCGGGTCCGAAATCGAAGGCGAGGATGCCCTCCGGCCGACCGCTCCTGGTCAGCCGGAGGGCGTCGAGGTAGATCGCCTTGACGTGCTCGTTCTTGTCGAAGCCGAAATCGAGGCGGATGATGTCCTTCGCATCGATGGCCGAGGTCAGGTCGTTACCCCGGCTGCCGGCCTCGCCGCGGTAGAGCCCCTGCACCGGCAGCGCTATCACATTCGCACCGGGCTTGAGGGTGAAGGTGCGGTTGGCGCGGTTCCAGTACGACGAGCCCCTGTCCTTCCAGGCCTGGTCAGCGACGAGGATGGTCCCGGCGATCGGCTCGTCGCCTTCGACGAAGGCGTCCAGCTCGAGCGATTCGAACGGCGACCAGTCCCGCGGCAGCCTCCAGGAGGAGAGGTACTCGCCGGGCAGGATCTTGAGGCTGTGATGCCCACGGGTCGCATGCTGGTCGCTCAGGACGCCGGTCTTCATCTCGAAGAGCAGCTTCTCGGCATCGGTCTCGAAATCGCACAGCAGGCGCTCCTCGCCCGCGGCCAGCGCCGCCGTCCACGCCAGGAGCATCACCATCATCGACTTCAGGACGAAGAGGGGAGCTGCACGCGCATACTCGAAGAAGCGCATCGTCGAACCTCGGCACGTGATCGGGGGAGCGGCGCCGCGCATGCCGGGTCCAGCATCGGCGTTTCACCGCACGCTGCGATCAGCTGTGGTTCCACCAACCGCCGATCATGCCGTTACGGCGCCCGTGAGTGATGCGCATGGCTGAGTGCGCGGATCCGGGCGTCACGGCATCCGTCGGCGTCGAGTCGGGCCGACATGGCTACCTGGTAGTGGGCTACCTGACACCACGTGAATACCATGAATCGGGTCGCCCGCACGGCGTCAATGGAGTACTGTACTCTCGCCTCACGTGAACTGAGCGAGGGCCTCCTGGCCGAATTCGCGGGTGATGGCCCCCGCATCGATGAGGTTCTGCAGCTCGGCACGTGCGTCAGCCCGGGTCACGGCACCGCGCTCCACCAAGCGGCGAAAGGAGGACTCGAGCAGGCCGCTCGACAAGCCCATCGCTTCTGCGCGTCCTGCTGCGCGAGCATCGTTCTTCATTTCCGTGAGCAGATTGATCATACCGATCTCCTCACGTCGGCGTCGAAGCCGGGGCATGTCCATGTCCTGGATATTGGCAAGTTTCAGCACGAAAGGAAGGAAGCGATCGAGATCAGCCAACGACGCCAATGAACAGTCCATCTGTTCCAACGCGGACGCTACAGCATCCACCGCGTCCATCCCGTTGTGCACGTCCAGGGTAGCCAGGATGGCGGCGACCCGGTTCGTCAGCGAGCGCAGGCGGAGACATTCCTCGCTCGTCACCCGGTATACCTGCACCTGCAGCATCAGCGGGGCTCTCCTGGCTACGGTCATGACCCATCGATCCGGGACGTAGCGGACGCCTGAATCGGTCACCAGCATGACCGGATAGACGACGGCGTGGGTATGACGATAGACCAGGCCCGCCATATGCCACATCACCCGCCGCAGGTCGATCTTTCGCGCCTGGGACCAATGCTCGATCAACTGGATGACCGTCTGACGGTCATCCGCCCAGCCCAGCCCAGCACCAGCGCCACATCGAGGAACCGGCTGGGCTCGGCCAGATCGGGAGGAGGTGATTCCTGCTGGAGGAGCATCGCCGAGACTGGCATACCGTACTCGGCCAGCAGATCGGGGACGACCACCTCGATGGTCTCAACCGGGTAGGTGGCGAACAGCGCCTTGAAGCCACGTTCCTCGCTGATGGCTCCCGGGTCGGACTTGGCCGACACCATCCCAGCGCGATGCCTACTAGGAAGCGTCGTAATTCGATGACTCGGCTGAGCTCACTGGCAGCCGCATCGCAGCATCGTCCTGGGCTTCGCGTCCCGGAGCTCGACATCCCACCTCGCCATCGTCTTCCGCTGCAGCGCATCACTCGTCTGGCACGACAGAACACGGCCTTCACCAGTGAGCCCGCATCAGGACCTACCGCTGGACGGCTGTTGCCGGAGCACACGTGATGGCACACCAGGAGGCCACGGTCTTCTCGATCTCATCACGGATTGCGCGTGTGCGCGCCAGCTTCTCTGCAGGGGTTCCCTGCAGCGCTGAGGGGTCGGGGAACCCCCAGTGCAGGCGCTTGGTGTTCCCGGGAAAGGTCGGACAGCGCTCCGCGCTGGTCTCATCGCAGACGGTGATGACGTAGGCGAACGCCTTTCCGGAGGACAGCATGTCGGCCACGCTCTTGGTCGCGTTGCCCGAGATGTCGATGCCCGTCTCCTTCATCGCCTCGACGACGATGGGATTGAGCTTCCCAGGTTCGATGCCGGCGCTGAATGCCGACAAGCGGCCACCGCATGCCCGGTTGAGGAATGCTTCCGCCATCTGGCTGCGGGCGCTGTTGTGGATGCAGACGAACAGGACGTTAGCGCTCATGGGATGCTCTGGTGCATGGGTGCATGGGTGCATGGGTGCATGGGTGCATGGGTGCGAGCGGCCGTCCATCTGGAGCGACGGCCACCGGGGAGGGTGGTGGGTGGCTGGGCGCATGGGCCTGCGCCTGGGGCTCTGCGAGCACGGCCGGACGAGCCAGCAGCCAGCGGATCAGCCAGGTCCCGGCAGCAGCCCCCGCACCCTGGGCGATGATGAAGCCCGGCGCGTCGATCGGACGGATGCCCGCGAAGGAATCGGTCAGGGTGCGGGCCAGGGTGACGGCGGGATTGGCGAACGAGGTCGATGACGTGAACCAGTACGCGGCGGTGATATAGGCCCCGACGGCAAAGGGGATGAGGCGAGCATGATGGTGAACACCGCTCCAGATGACGGCGAACAGCCCGAAGGTGGCGATGAACTCGCTGAACCACTGGCTCGGGCCCGTGCGCACATGCTGGGACAGGGAGACCAGTGGCAGAGCGAACATGCCATGGGCGCAGATGACGCCGGCAATGGCGCCCAGGACCTGCGCCAGGACATAGCCCGGGACCAAGCGCCACGGGAAGCCGCCGGTGGCGGCATCAGCCAGGGTGACCGCAGGATTGAGATGGGCGCCCGAGATCGGGCCGAAGGTCAGGATCAGCGCCACCAGACCGGCTCCGGTGGCCAGGGAATTCGCCAGGAGCGCGATGGCCACGCTGCCACCAGCCAGACGCTCGCCCATGATGCCGGAGCCCACGACGATGGCGAGCAGAAGGCCGGTGCCGACCGCCTCGGCGGCATAGCGCCGGGCGGGTGATGCCGCATGCGTCATGAATCAGGCCGGACAGCAGGTGGTCGTGCATACGGGCTCGGTCGACCTCACCAAAGGGTCCAGGTCGTAGTTCAGGCAGTAGATCTCCCAGTCGACGCCTGCGGGATCGATGACCCAGAATTTATCAGCATTGGCATGACAGCAATCCACCCCGATCTCGACGCGCATAGGCAGGCCCGCTGCCGACACGCGCGCCAGGTGGCGCTGGACCTCGGCAGGGGAGCTCAGCTGCACGCCCAGGTGGCTGACCACGCTGCCGCGCTCATCCGCGTCGTTCTGCGAGAGCGCGAGGTTCACCGGCCCCCAGGTGGGAAGGAACTTGGCATATCCCGGGAGGAGCTTGACCGGCTCGGTGCCGAACAGCAGGCGATAGAAATTGACGCTCGCCGCCATATCACGGACATGCAGGTGCACATGCACCTTCGGGCTGTCCACGGCGGTGGCAGGCACTGCCATGGTCGGGGTGGTGGACGTGGACGATGGTGGGGAGCAGCAGGCCATGGACATCTCCGTTGGCAGTGAGATCAGCAGCAGGCGGTCAGCAGGCGCACGAGATCAGCGACCAGGTCGCGACGGACTGATGAGTAGATGCATCGTTCATGACGCTCGCGGTCGATGAGGCCGGCGCGTTCCAGCTGGTCCAGGTGGTGCGACAGCGTCGGCCCTGGCAAGGCCAGAGCGCGCTGCATGGCATATGCCGGCAGTGGCTCGCCGGCCTGCACCAGATGGAAGAAGACACGCAACCGATCGAGATGCGCGAGGGCCTTCAACGCGACGACATGATCGACGCTGGCAATCGGATCCGTCCGCGGGACGCAGGTCGGACCGCAGGATGGCAGCGTCTTAATCATAATTTCTAATATATGGAATTATGAAATAGTGTCAAGCGGCACCGGGTCAATCGCATCTCCCGTCATGCTCCCGGCAGGTGGTCCGTTCGGGCCTCACCATGCTCAACCTCCAGCATCACCTGGGCATCGTCCATGCTCCTCCACATGTCCGTAGTGCATTGTAATCGTTTATTGCATATGGTTCTGTGATTTTTCTGCGCCTCGTTCCGAAGCCAGACTCGCGGCACCCCTGCGTGCCCCGCTGAACGGTGGGATGACCGCTATGCGGTAGTGACCACGACAGGTGCCACCCCGGACGGGACAAGGGAATCGAGGCACGTGGAGAGCTGATTTGTCCGCATCCATCGCCTGACGACCTGCTGGGGCTCGACGTTCTGGTATCGGCAGGTTGTCTGCCGGTCCACTCAGCTCGTCGACGCGTAAAACCGGACGCTCGGAAACGAGCGACCAATAGTCTGGCCGAATCATCGGTCTAATCCCAGGAGTATGGAGCAGCCATGACGGCGAGCTACCATGGCGCCATGAAGGTCATATGCCCAACCTGTCACGCGCTGGTGGCGGCTGCTGACATCAATATCCAGGCCATGACGGCCGTCTGCCGGGCCTGCAACGATGTCTTCACCTTCGGGCCGTCCCAGGAGGTCAGCGTCGCCCTCGGTCTTCCGGCTCGATTCACCAGCGTCGACGAGGGGCCCAAGCGATTCGGCGTCTCGTGGTGGTGGTGGCGCTGGCAGTACACCTTCTTGTTCTTCTTCTGCATCGCCTGGGATGCCATCCTGGTGTTCTGGTATGCGAAGGCATTCGCGGGTCATTCGGCATCCCATGACCCGGATATGATGACGGTGCTCTTCCCGATCTGCCATGTCGCCGTCGGCATCGGCCTCACCTACTTCCTCATCGCGTCGCAGTGCAATCGCACGCGGGTGGCATCCGATGGCGACATTCTGACGATCCGGCACGGACCTTTGCCGTGGCGCGGCAACCGCACGGTGAGCGTGCATGACCTCGCGGATGTGCGGGTGGAGACGAAGCAGCAGTGCACCAATGGCCAACCGCGGTTCGCCGTCATCGGGGTCGTCCATGGAAAGGATGTCGCCCTGCTCACCGGCCTCGATCAGGATGAGGCGAATTGGCTCCGCCAGCAGCTTGCGAACCTGCACTCACGATGAGGCCTGCCGACGTCGCCCGACCGGGCGGGATTTGCAGCGGTGCTGATGGGGCCAGCGGAATGGCGGCAACATGGGGCTGGTGCATCCGTATGCATATCCTGAGAGGCCAGGCTTTCGCCCCCCGCCGTCCTGCTGCCATCGGAACCGACGTGATCCGTCCCGCCATGCTCCAGCCCCTCCGCCATGCGGTCACTGCGACCTGCGCCGCGCTGATCCTCGCCGCCACCCTGGCCGCCGAGACCGCACCGGTCGGCTTCGCCGCCGGAGACCCTGGCACCCCTTTCGACCTGCAGGGCTTCATCGACGCGCGCCTGGCCGAGAAGCAGACGCAGATCGTCGTGCCACCCGGGCGCTACCGCGTCACGCCGAGGCACGCTGAGCACCTGGTGCTGCATGACCTCGCCGGCGTGACCATCATCGCCGATGGCGTGGAGATGATCTGCACCCAGACCACGCGCGCGCTGACCATCCGCCACTGCACCGATCTGACCCTGCGCGGGCTGACCATCGACTACGATCCGCTGCCCTACACCCAGGGCCGCATCATCAGACTGTCCCCCGACAAGAAGGTGCACGACATCGAGCTGTTCGACGGCTACGGACGCGCCGACACCGCGCGCGACTTCAAGTACGAGATCTTCGCCGCCGACACGCGGCTGCTGCGCACCCATACCTATGGCGAGACGCTCACCGTCATCGATCCCGCGCACCTGCGCCTGGTCAAGGACGGCGGCAGCAGCGCCAACGACCTCGAGCAGGTCGGCGACATCATCGCCATCGGCGCCGAATATGCGCCCGGCGGCTCAGCGGCGCACGCGGTGGAATGCTCCGCCAACGTCCACGTCACCCTCGACCACCTCACGCTCTACGGCTCGAACTGCTTCGGCTACCTCGAATACGACTGCGATCGCACCATCTACGATCATTGCGTGCTCGACCGCCGTCCTCCGGAGAGCGATCCGGTGAAGCGCGCCAGCGCGCGCATCCGCTCCGCCGATGCCGATGCCTTCCACAGCAAGCATGCCGTGGTCGGCCCGCAGCTGCTGCACTGCGTGGCGCGCTTCCAGGGCGACGACTGCCTGAACATCTGCGGCGACTACCACCTGGTCATGGCCAGCCACGGCCCGACCCTGCGCGTGCTCGGCAAGCACGACATGAACATCAGGGCCGGCGACCCGGTCGAGCTGGTCGCCTACGACGGGCGACGGCTGAGCGATGCGGTCGCCATCACGGTGGAGAAGGACGAGGCGATCCGCCCCGATGAGATCGCCTTCCTGCGCAAGCAGCGCATGGACGAGGGCCTGCGCACCAATGCCGGCGGCCAGCTGACCAAGGGCTTCTCCATCACCCTCGACCGAGCGGTGGAGCTGCCGATGGGTTCGGTGATCTGCTCGACGCGGCGTATCGGCAACAGCTTCGTGGTCGATGGCTGCGAGTTCGGCTGGAACCGCTCGCGCGGCATCCTGATCAAGGCCAGCAACGGACGCATCACCAACTGCACCCTCGCCGGCAGCTGGGAGGTGGGCATCCTGGTATCGCCCGAGTTCTGGTGGCTCGAGGCCGGCAGCGCCAGCCACCTGGTGATCAGCGGCAACACCATCAGCGACTGCCCCACCCCGGGCATCGTCGTGCAGGCCACTGGTGGCAGCGGAAAGATCGCCCCCGCCGGCGCCCACGCCGACATCGCCATCACCGGCAACCGCTTCGCACGCTGCGCGCTTCCCTGCATCCTCTGCACGTCGACCTCCGGACTGACGCTCGACGCCAATGTCTTCCCCAGCAATGCCGCGCCGCTCCAGGCGCGCTGGGGCGACTGGATGGTGCCGCCAGCGGACACGGGCAAGCCGGTGGTGACCGTGGAGTGCACGGTCGACGCTGCCAGCCATTAGCGCTGGCGTGTCGACGTCCACCGACGGCGGCTGCAGCTGCGGCTGGACGCTCATGCCGCCCGCGAGACCACGGAGCAATCCGTCCGCCGAGCTCGGACGGTCTGCATGAATCCGTCCCCAAGCGCAGGTAACGGGACCGGGCCCTGGTCGTTCCATACGCGGTCGCACGCGACCGCGTCTCGTCCGTTCCCGAGGTCCCACCATGCCCCCTCTCCGCCTCCCCCTGCCGAAGGCCGGACCTGACGGCGCCGGCGTCGCCGGCGTTGCGGCCATCGTCCGGGCCCTGTGCCTCCTCAGCATGCTTGCCGGTGCACCGGCCGCCGATGAGCTGCTTCCGGATGACGGCGTCCCGGTGGTCGTCCCGGTCGGTGCGGGATCGTACGCCTCGCGTCCTCCGCGCGACCAGAACAAGCGGCCCTACCTGAAGGACAAGGCCGGCTGGGGAGACGACAGCCAGATCTATTCGCACATGCGCCTGTACGTGACCCCGGGCCGCAAAGGGCCGGTGCCGTCGACCAAATGGTGGACCAGCCTGGTCAGCCAGCGCTGGTCGGGCGACCTGTGGTCCTATCCGGCCAAGATCCGGGCTGTGCCATCCGGGGTCGAGATCACCTTCCCGCACACCTGGCAGGTCGCCGGGGACGGCAAGACCGCCAAGATGGTGTCGACCACCAGCCTGCTGGTGGGCGGCAGCGCCTTCGCGCCCCTGGATGCCGAAGCCGACGCCTGGAGCGACTGGATGGTCCGCTTCCGCATGCCCGACGCCGCCGGGCACGGCCTGAACGTGACCACGGCGCACGGCATGCCGTTCACCTGGATCGAATGCGACGGCGTCGATCCGTGGGTGGCGGTCGGCCAGGCGACGCTGTTCGGCCCCGGAGCGAGCGCGGCCGCGGACCGCCTCGGCGTCGAGATCGCCGGCGACTGCTACGGCATCTACGGCCCCAGCGGCACCACCTTCACCCGCGCCAGCGGCCGCATCGTGCCGACCTTCCCCGGCAAGGCGCGCTTCCTCGCCATCGCGCCTCTGATGGACAAGGCCGATCTCGACCGCTTCGCCGCCCAGGCGGCGGTGGTCCCGCGCACCACCCGCATCACCTGGGCCTACGACCCGGCCAAGGCCAGCGTCGCCACCACCTGGACCATCGAGGCGGTGGATCTCGACGGCAAGGGCCGCAGCGATGTCCTCCAGGGCTGGATCCCGCACCACTATCAGCCGCCGGCCAAGGCCGGCTTCACCCCCGACGGCGCGCGCTACCCGACCCCGCGCGGCGAATTGCGGCTCGCCGTCGGCAAGCGCTTCGAGATCGCCTTCCCCTTCGTCGGGCTGCTGCCGGAATACCCGGCGCCCGCGCCCTCCACCGGCCCGGACGCCTTCCGTCCCGAGGTCATGCAGGGCCTGATCCGCGATCATCTCGGCCGGCCTGGCTACGGCAGCGAGACCTACTGGGGCGGCAAGATGGTGCTGCTCCTGGCGCGCTACATGGAACTGGCGCGCCAGATGGGGATGAAGGAGGAGACCGCCGTGCTGCGCGACCGTGCCGCCGAGGCGGTGCGCAACTGGCTGACCTTCACCCCGGGCGAGGGCGAGCACTTCTTCGCCTGGTATCCGAACTGGGGCTCGCTGGTCGGCTGCCGCAGCCGCGACAACGCCAATCCCGGCGTCGACATCCTCCAGGACCACCACATGTGCTATGGCTATCACGTCTATGCCGCGGCGCTGATCATGTTCCAGGATGCGCAGTTCGCCAAGGATTGGGGCCCGATGGCGCGGCTGGTGGCCAGGGACTACGCCGAATGGGACGAGAACAGCACGCTGTTCTGCCGCTTCCGCAATCTCGATGCCTGGTGCGGACACTCGTGGTCGGGCGGCATGGGCAGCGACGACGGCAACGGCCAGGAATCCTCCAGCGAAGCGATGCAGGGCTACGGCGCGATGTTCCTCCTCGGCGAGGCGATGGGCGACAAGGCGATGCGAGACGCCGCCGCCTTCTGCTGGGCGACCGAGGCGCGCGGCATCGCCGAGTACTACTTCGACCGCTCCCACCGGAACTTCCCCAAGGACTGGCCGCACGCGATGATCTCCAACATCGGCACCGAGGGCATCGGCTACTGGACCTGGTTCTCGGGCGACCAGTTCTGGATGCACGCCATCCAATGGCTGCCGATGAGCCCGCTCCTGTGCTATCTCAGCGAGGATGCCGCCTACGCGAAGAGCGATTTCGATGACATGGTGGCGCACCACGAGGGCGGCACGGGCTGGAACGGCTATCTCGGCAACGACACCGGCCCGTCCAACATCGCGCTGAACTACCTCTCGGGCTACGACGCGCCGCAGGCCGCCACGGTCTACGACCAGCTGCTGGCGCGCAATGCCGGCGGCGTCAAAGGGGCCGAGCCGGGCCCGACCTACTGGCGCATCCAGGCCCTCGCCAGCCTCGGCCCGCAGCGCTTCGATGCCTGGACCGACGTCGCCACCTCGCAGGTCTTCGCCAGCGCCGGCGGACCGACGTCGTGGGTGGTGTTCAACGCCAGCGACAAGCCGCGCGAGGTCCGCTGCTTCGACAAGGGCACGCAGGTCGCGACCTTCACCGCCCCGCCGCGGCGGCTGAGCGTGATGAAGGGCGGCACGGTCGCGCCCGGTGCCGAGCCGATGGCGCCGGTGCCGCCGCCGCCGACCCCGACCGGCCTGGTCATCGAGCCCGCGGCCATCCAGGTGGCTGAGCACGGCACGGTGAGGTTCGCCGCCTTCTCGCTCGGCCAGAACGGCAAGCGCACGCCGGTGCAGGCGACCTGGACAGTCGATGGCCCCGGATCGATCAGCCCCGACGGCACCTTCACCCCCGCGGCGCCCGGCAACTTCGACCGCCCGAAGGTGGTCATCATCGCCGAGGCCAACGGCCAGCAGGCCCGGGCCCAGGCGGCGGTCGAGGAGGCCCGCCGCGTAGCCAGGATCGAGATGCGGCCCGCCGCGCAGAGCGCGGCGATCACGCTGGGCGTCGGCATGCGCCTGCCGGTGTCGGCGACCGCGCTGGACCAGTTCAACGCCTACATCGACCTGCCCGCTAAGATCACTGTCAGCGGCCCGCTGAAGCTGGAAGGGGCAGTGGTGGTCACCACCGGCCTCGGCAAGGGCACCGTGACGACCTCGCTGGGCGGCGTCTCGGCCCAGCTGGCGATCGCGGTCGTCCCGGCCGAGCAGGTCGACCTCGCCGCCGGCTGCCCGGCCACCGCCTCGTCGAACGAGAACGGCAATCCCGCCGAGGCGGCGTTCGACCGCGATCCCAAGACGCGCTGGGCCAGCGAGCACAGCGACCCGCAGTGGCTGGCGGTCGACCTCGGTTCGCCGCAGCGGGTCGGCCGCATCGTGCTGAGCTGGGAGAATGCCCACGCCAAGAGCTACCGCATCGAGGCCAGCGACGATGGTGCGGTCTGGCGGACGGTGCATGAGCAGCCGGACTGCCGCGGCAATGTCGAGACCATCGTCCTGCCGGCTGCGGTCCGCTGCCGCTATCTGCGTCTGCTGGGGCTGACCCGCTCGGGCAGCTACGGCTATTCGCTGTGGTCCTTCGAGGCCTACCTGCGGTGAACTCCGCTGCGCCCCGAGCACCAGGAGAACTCCCGGTACAGCAGCCCCTCAACCCTGCGTGCGGTAGCGCGCCTGATGAACGGTGCGAGCAACCATGACCGGCATTCATGCCGGCACTGCGCACCAGGAGCTCGTGCTCCTGGTGCGGCAGCCATCCGCCCGCGGCGATCCACCAGACGCCCGTCGGAACCGGTGGCGGCTGGAAGTCCCCAGTGACGAGCATGGCCTGTGCACCGGCCGACGCTGGGATCCAGCGGCCAGGGTTCGCACCTCGCGTACAGGCGTTTCTGCAGGGAGGGGTTGGGCCTCGTCGCCCAACAGCGTGGCGCGCAGGCGGTTTCTCGAAGGTGAGGTTGAGGACGAGCAGTGCTTAAACCGGCGAGCCCTCGGCCAGGTGTGCGGCAAGGAACTGCCACATGATGGCCGATGATCCGCTACGACGCATGCCGATCACAACCTCGGCCTTCCCGGTGACCTCCGGCAGGCTGATGCCTCGCGGCGTCAAGGCGGGAACGGCTGCCGTCAGGGAATCGGTGATGCGCTGACGGAGGATCGCCTGCATGTCGCTCATGGAGATGCGCTTTTATGGAAATTTGTCCTTTCAGCAGCGATGAATCGAGCAGAGTGCGACCTTTTCAAGTGATGCCTTGGAATGCCTGGGTGCGTCACCAGCTCGTGGAGCGCCGATCACCTGGGTGGGCCAGCGGCATCCCGGGACTCGAGAAGGAAGGCGGACGAACTCGCTTCTGTCGCAAGGTATTGTCACTCAAGTCGATCCTATCACAATTGATGCGACGGGACCGGTCGCTCGCATGCCATGCTGCTGGCCAGCTCGTCAGTGCCCGCCCCCGCTGGCCGTGGGAATCATGAATCCCCTCAACGAGCCGCATGCCCGATGGTACGTATATTATATACCAAATTGGTATGCATTAGCGGGTCTCGCTATCAGCGACCGCCCTCTCAGGTGATCAGGGCGGTTCTGCCGGGCAGCTTCCCAGCTGGTCGGCCATCCCCAGGATCAGCCAACCGTCCGCTGCGCGCGTGGGCCGCCCGGCCGCCGAGATCCATACCACAACACCCGCTGGTGCGCCATCATGATGCCCATCCCGAGATCCTCGACCAGCAGCGCGCACCCTGCCCTCATCGCCCTGTGCGCCAGCCTGGCGGTCGGTTTCCTCCAGCCGGCACCTGCCGCTGACGCGGCGGATCACGCTGCCGGCTCGGCCATGAGCCCCTTCGGGATCGGCAGCGACGCCGCCAACAACCGCTCGGTCGCGGCCTATGCCGGATGGGTGCCCAAGATCGCCGCCATCGGCATCAAGCGGCACCGGACCGTCGAGACCAGCTGGGGGGCGCTCGAGAAGGTCGAGGGGCAATGGACCTGGGGTGAGCTCGACCAGCAGATGAAGTACCTGGATGAGCAGGGCATCGCCTACGGCGCCATCCTCTATGGCAGCGGCCGGAAGGACCGCGGAGGAACCCTGCCGGTCAACGGCCTCGCCGACTGGTCGCACTACGTCAGCGAACTGGCGAGCCACGTCAAAGGGCGCGTGACCTACTTCGAGGTGTGGAACGAGCCGCCCAACGGCACCGGCCGCAACCAGACGGCAGCCGACTATGCCAAGGTCGTCGCCAGCGCCTACGATGCCACCCATGCCGTCGATCCGACGAACAAGCTGGGGATCACCGCCAAATCCGTGCATATCAACTACCTCGACCAGGCCATCGCCGGCGAGGCGAAGGATCATTTCGACTGGATCTCGCTGCACCCCTACGAGGTGCTCAACGGGATCGCCGACAACATCGGCACCGAATCCATCTACATGCACATCGTCCCGATCGTGCGCAAGATGCTGGCGGCGCGGGATCCGGCCAAGATCGATGTGCCGATCATCTTCACCGAGCTGGGCACCGACGCCCGCAAGGGTGCGGACAACCAGGGGCAGACCCTGATCAAGGCCTACGCCATGGGCATCGCCCAGGGTGTGGCCTGCATCGAGTGGTTCGAGGCGCGCGACGGCGACAGTGGCCCGATGGGCCTGCTCGACGGCAAGGGCAACCCGCGCCCGTCCTACAATGCCATGGCGCATCTGATCGAGCACCTGGGACAGCACCCGATCTACCTCGGCTGGGTGCTGCTGAATGACCGGGACTGCGGTTTCGTCTTCCACGGCGCCAAGGGCACGGTGCTTGCCACCTGGGCGCCGAAAGGCAGCCCCGATCATGTCGATTTCGGCACCTCCGTCTCGATCGTCGATCCGCTGACCGGCGCGGCCACCGATGCCGCCGCCTACGACCTCACCGTCGCTCCCATCCTGGTGCTCAAGGTCCCGGAGGCCCTGGTCCAGCGCGCACAGTCCAACCGCACCAAGCCGTTCCCCTGGGGCGGCGACTACAGCGATGCGAAATCGGTGTCGATCACCATGGGCGAGCGCAACATCGAGAAGGGGCTGCATACCCATTCAGGCGCCTCCATCGCCAAGGCTGTCCTGCTCTATGGCGGATCGGCACGGGCAGGGAATGTGCCGGGCGGCAACGTCTTCGTGGTCGATCCGAACTTCCTCTCCTACACCACGGTGCCCATCGAGATCCGCATGGTGGTGCGCCGGAACCCGGACAACAAGCCCGCCCGCATCACCCTCGAATACGAGTCCACCTCCGGATACAAGAAGCTCGCTCCCTTCGATATCCCCGAGAGCAGCGAGTGGAGCACGGCCACATGGTCGATCGACGACGACCAGTTCGTCAACATGTGGGCATACAACTTCACCGTCACCAGCGGTTCCTATCTCATCCAGAGCGTGACGGTGACCAAGACGAGCAAGTGAGCCGACCCACGTCCAGTCACCTCGCCAGCCACGATCCCGCCCCAACCCATCTCGGATCACCGCTGCAGGCCGATTGCCCATGAATCGTCCCAATAGCCTTTATCACTATCGGGTCACCCGGAACGAGAACGCTCGCCAGCGGTCACCATGTCGGCCGGACGGCAGCCCGTGATGGGTGCCGCCTCCCCCTTTCTCACAGATCCGTCTTCACCAGGGTGCACGCCGTGGTCTCGAGCGACAGCTTGCCGTCGGTGACGTGGTTGCCGATGACCGTAAGGCCGTGGACGCTCTTGGCCGAGATGCCAGCACCGGTGAAGGTGTTGCCCTCGATGCGGATCTCCTCGTGCACCGGCTCCTCGGCCTTGACCGAGCGGTTCATCGGATTGATGACGATGCCGCACTCGAGGAAGGTGTTGCCGCGCAGGGTCATGTCGCGCACCGGCCCCGATTCGAACCAGCCCTCCGCATCATCCTCGATCAGGATGCCGGGCATGTGGCAGCGATTGAAGGTGCAGCCTTCCACCAGCACCGGGCCCCGGGTCGTCAGCAGGAAGCCGCGGCACGAGTCCATGGTGACATGGCAGTTGCGCACCGTCACCGCGGGATACCAGGTGATGTTGTCGATCACATCATCCTTGGCGAATGATGGCGCGGCGCCGTCCAGGGTCAGCAGCCAATCCTTGTCGCTCCTGCGTTCGATGGCGGTCACCCGGCGCCGTGGATTCGCGGGCAGTTCACGCAAGGTCACATGATCGATCACCGCCACCTCGTCGCCGGGCTGGAAGGCGGCGAAGCCGAAGGTCTGCCCGTTGGCGAAATGCACCATGAGCTGCCGGTCGCCCTCCTTCTCGATGATGCGCAGGTGGGTGCCATGCACGTTGATCACATCATCCTGCAATCCCGACACGGTGCAGGAATCGACCAGGATCTCCCCGCGGCAGCCAGAGAAATGGAAGCAGTCGGCCCAGCAGGTGCAGGTGCGCATGGTGCCTTGCGGCGGGACGATGTCGACCCGCTGGAAGGTGATGTTCTCGCTGAACTGGCTGATGATGCCCATGTTGGCGAAGGCATGGAAGCGGCAGTCGCGCACCACGATGTCGCGGCTGCGGGTGTTGTGGGCGCCGATCAGATCCCGGGTGATGAGGCGGATCTGATACTGGTGGCCGGCGGTCAGTCCGCTCGCCTGGTCGCCGTAATCGAGCTCGACCAGGCGCTCGCCGAGCGCCGTCGCCGTCGCCTTGACCTGGCCCTTGTCCGTCCATCCCGGCGGCATGGAGGTCCGCCAGCAGCGGCCATTGGCGGGCACCGCCTCCTGGCACAGCGGCTCGCCGCATCCCCAATCGCCGGTCCAGCTGAATCGGCCATCGAGGATGGCATAGGTCGAGCGCTCGGCGATGCGGATGGTGACGCGCTTCCCGCTGATGCCCTCGACGCGGAATTCCGACACCGTGGGCCGCTGCAGGTCGAACACCAGCCCGGCATAGGTGATGTCGTCGGCATGATCATCGATGAACATCGCCATGCGGCCGGCGCAGCGGATCTCGGCTTCCGGCGCGCTGGCGGCCCCTGCGCCCTGCAGGCGCAGATGATGCGCATGGTCGACCAGGATGGCGATGGGCTTGGTCTTGCCCGGTTCATCGCAGGCATTCGAGATGAAATAGAAGCGTCGCACGGCCTTCTCATAGCCGAACAGATGGACGCCAGCGGCGAAGGTGATGACCACCGGACTGGACAGCGTACCACCGCCGGATGGCTTGAGGCTCACGGGGTGGCTGCCGGGCGCCACCTCCACGCGGTCCCCGGGCGAGAGCCTGAGCGCATTGAGCCGGGCGAACGATTGCCAGGCGCTGGCCGCTGAGGTCCCTTTGTGCGCGTCATCGCCCTTCTCCGGATCGATGTAATAGGTGGTGTTCCCCGGTGAGGCGGTCAGCGCCTCCGGGCCAGGATAGAGTGCCGCCGGCTCGAAGGGCTGCCGGGGATCCACCGCCACCGAGGTCGGCTCTCCCGTCTCCGCCGCCGGGATCACCAGCAGGAGCTGCAGCAGCAGCGCCGCCGCGCCGCCGAGGCGTGCACTGCGCGCGCGCACCCCGGGCGCAGCCGTTTCGCTCGAGACCGGTGCGCTAGCGGTCATGATGGGCTCCTTTGAAGGGACGGTCGTCCTGTTCCCGTGGCGCAAACGGGATGGTCATGCCGCAGCGGTGGCGTTAGGGCCGCCCACGATGCCGGCCATGGCATCATGGATGTACCTTTTCGCGTGCAATCCGCCAGCAAGGCGGGATCGAAGGGGATAGGCGCCCGGACAATGCGCAAACCCCGGGAAGCGGATTGCGAAATGCATCCCAGCAGCGACTCGTGACGCCATGGTCGATATGTGACGCGGTACATTCCCGATTTATCATGATTATTACGCCTGCTTCAGGCTGGCTATGAACGCCAGAGACCCACACGGTGACAGCCTGATTGCGGCTCGGTCCTGCCTTCAACGGGCGCGATCGGTGCGTGTGACGGAAATGTCCATTTCCGCCATCGATGCCGGGAACGGCGACAAATGCCCAGGCCGAAGCGCTGCGCGAGCGGCCGTCTGGCGTCCTTGCGTGACCGGCCTGCCGGCTAGCATGCCGCGTGACTTCCGACCGGGTCGTCGTCGATCCCGCCCGTTCAGCCCCAGGGGACTGCGCTGATGCACCGATGCCTCGCCCTCGTCGTCCTGACTGCATGCGCCCTGCTGATCTTCGCGTGCGCCGAGCGCATGGACGCCGACCAGGCCATATCGCTCACGCGTCCCTCCCTGGTGCACCTGAGCTCCGGCGATGACATCGTCGCCATCGCCGCCAGCCTCCAGACGGGACATGCGGAGATGGTCATCCAGGCCACCGTCAGGGAAGCGCAGGCGCACAAGCCGCCCGCCTACTCCTTCAATCTCTTCTGCTGGTCCATGACCGTCGACGCGAAGGACAATCGCTTCCCCCTCTCCGGCCAATCCAGCTACCTGCATTACATCCCGAATTACCACGGCGACGCCATCGTCGCCGAGAAGCTCTCCCTGGAGCGCGAGGTCACCTATACCATCCGCGTCCCGCTCGATTACTCCGGCGAGGGGATCACCCTCGATGACGGCTTCACGCCAGTGCACCAGTCCTGGCACCTCGGCAGGGAAGGCGCCTACATCCTCAGACTGCATTACAAATACTGGGATAGCGCCGGGAAGACCCATGAGCTGATCGTGCCGATCACGCTGACCACCTGATCGCCCCTGCGGACAGCGGCGGCCCTTCCGCGCGCTGAACAGCGCACCGCGCCGCTGGGCTCTGCCGGCACAACGGGCGATCTCCTCACGTGTATAAGCAGGAGTCCATCGTGCGCGCCGCTTGGCGCCGCACACACCGCTCGAGGCCTCCCCATGCGCATCCTGCTCCTGCTCGCCGCCACCCTCCTCATGCCGCTCGTCGCCGAGGAGAAGCTCGGCACGCTGGTGTTCTCCGACGATTTCGAGCGGCATGAGACGCAGTCCCTGGTCGATGAGCCGGGCAACGGATGGAATACCAGCAGCTCATGGAGCGCGAAGAATCACAAGGAGGTCGACCTGGTCGATGGCGCCTTGTACATCCATATCCATCCCGAGGCCATCCATCCGGTGGATGTCGGCCATGCCTTCGTCTTCATCGACGGCACGGCGCGCATGAAGTTCAAGTTCCATGAGGACAAGGACACCCTGATGCTGAACTTCGCCGACCTGGGCTGCAAGGAGGTCCACGCCGGCCATCTCTGCGCGGCGATCTTCGCCCCGACCAAGGTGACCCTGCAGGACATGAAGACCGGCTCGATGCTGCTCAAGTACTACGATGGCCGCAAGGCGGGGACGCTGACCAAGGAGGATGAGGCGCTGCTCAAGACCAAACAGAAGGTCTTCCCCTGCACTACCAGCGTGGGCGAGTGGCATGCGCTGAGCGTCACCATCCTCGGCGATACCATGACCGCCTCGGTCGATGGCACGCTCATCGGCAGCTTCAGCTCGCCTGGCATCGCCCACGAGTCCAAGCAGGTCCTGCGCCTGCTGGTCTCGAACAAGATCACCATCGACGACGTGATGTACTACCGGCTGAAGTGATCGGGGATTCGTTGCCTCGGCCCGCCCAGCTGATCCGATGACGGCATGCCGTCGACCTCGCTTATCCCAGCACGCATCCTGCTGCGACGCCAGCATCCTGCGGGCACTCCCGCGCTGATCCGCGCCATCTGCGTCCACATCTGCCTGGTCGCGACCGCCTTCTGGACCTATCAGTGCCTCATAGGGGGCATCAGCGGTGACCAAGGGAGCTTCGCGGGCTGGAGGGGCTTCCCCTGCCATTTCGAGACCTGGTCCGATGGCATCGGCGGACCTCCCGACGACAGCAGCGCCGAACGGGCAGAGGCCATTCGCCTGGACATCATCATCTGCGCCTCTTCGACCCTGCTGCTCGCGGGACTCCTGAGCGCGGTCGGCTGGTGGGCCTTCCGGCGTCCACCGTCGTTGGTTCCCGGCGGTGATGCCCGCTAGCGCCCCGCACGCAGGGCATCGGCATCACCATCGCGCATCGCCCACCACCCCAGGCGTCACCGCCCACGCGACCAAGACGGAAGCGGTGCCGCACCCAGAGTGCTCGGAGCCGACGACCGACGACGAGGATCGATGCCATGCACGCCCGCGCCCGACCGACCCTGTCCGCGCAGCGAACGCTTTGGTGGTCATCCTCCCCGATGACGACCTGGAGCTCGGCTGCCGTGGTGCTGATCCTCCTCGGGCTCGGCGTGGTGGCCTCAGCCGGGGAAGCGCCCGGTCCGACGGTGATGCTGCTGATCGCCGAACCGGAATACCAGACCGGGATCACCCTGCCCGCCTTCGCCCAGAGCGACCTGGCCCCCCAGGGGGTGCACTGCATCGTGGTGCGCGAGAATCCCCAGGACCCCACCGACTTCCCCGGACTGACCGCCCTGCCGCAGGCGGACCTCCTGCTGATCAGCGTGCGCCGGCACACGCTGCTGACGGCGCAGCTGGAGCTCATCCGCGCGCATCTGCGCGCCGGCAAGCCGCTGATCGGCATTCGCACCGCCAGCCACGCCTTCGGTGCCGTGCCCGCCGATGACCGCCATCAGGGCTGGATGACCTTCGATCAGGAGATCCTCGGCGGCAGCTACCAGGGGCACTACGACGATCTGCCGGCGCACCTGGCCTGCGCCCCGGGCGCCGCAACGCATCCCATCCTCGCCGGCATTGATGCCAGCACCCTGAGCACGCGCAAGCTGTACAAGAACCCCACCCTCGCACACACTGCGCAGCCGCTCCTGACCGGGCAGTGCGACGGTGAGAGCGCGATCCAGAACGTCGCCTGGACCAACCAGGTGGGTCGCAGCCGGATCTTCTACACCTCCCTGGGCACGCCGACGGATTTCGCCACTGCCGGCTTCCGACGCCTGCTCGCCAATGCCGTATGGTGGGCGCTGGAGCGTTCGCCACCGACATCAGCAGCTCCACCGGACGCTCCAGGCCGCCTGCCAGCGAGTCCGTGAGCGGCCTCGACCCGGCGCTTCGTAGCCCTGGGCCAGCCACATGCTAGGATGCTGGCAGATCTCTGGCGGCTCATCGCCATCGGCGCCTGCTGCCGCACACGGGAGGACGCATGGGCTTTACCGCGGTCAAGACCTACCTGAGCGCCTCCATGGCCCATGTCGACAAAGGGCTGCTGGAGCAGCATGGCCTCGTCGCCCTGGTCGAGAATGAGCATGCCATCGGCGCGGACGGCCTGCTGCAGGCGGCCTTCGGCCACATCCAGCTGTCGGTGCCGGCAGCGGATGTCGCGGCCGCCACGGCCATCCTGGCCGACAGCGATGGCCCACCCCTGCCGGCGGACGAGGACGATTACGTCTGCCCGCAGTGCGGCTCGACGAACATCAGCGACTACGGCCCCTACATGTGGACGATCATGTTTCCCGTGCTCTTCCCGCTGCTGTTCGTGCGCCGCACCGCCTGCCACGCCTGCAGGCACACCTGGGAACGGACCTAGGCAGTGGCCGAAAGCCGCCCGCTCGAGGTGATCCGCATCCTGAACACCAGACCAGGGACCGGATCAGCGCGCATAATTTCAGACCTCCTGACCCGCTCAGTGGGATGCCTCAGCCCAATCGAGCGGAATCAGCGATCGGCATGCGGCTAAAATTGCTGACCGCATAGGTTTAGCGGTCTACCGGCGGTCGGATGCACGGGATTTGAAACCGATACCATTCGGGCATGCCACCGCCCTCTCCTCCCCAGCCGCCGCTCACTGGCCGCCAGCTCCATCTCCCGATCTTCCCCGCCGAAAGCCAGATGCTTGGCGAACGGCTCGCGGTCGTCGAACGCGACGGTGTGGTCTGGTATTTCCACTACGACATGCCGGTCTTTTCCCATGCGGCCGATGATCTGGCGTCTTTCCGCATGTTCACGAGTTCGTTGTGCGACAAGGGGCAGTGCAAGCTCGTCGATGTGGAGCGGGCATTCTCGGTGACGGCGATCAGCGTGAAACGGGCTCTTAAGCAATACCGAGCGCATGGCGCGAAATCATTCTTCGTCTCCCGTCGCCCGACCGTGGTGCCACGCGTGCTGAAAGGGGAACTCCTTCAACAGGTCCAGGCGCTGCTGGATGCCGATCATCCTCCGCGGGCGATCGAGGATCGATTGGGCGTGAAGGCCGACACTATCCGCAACGCAATCGAAGACGGCCGGCTTCACCGGCCGAAAAAAGGGGATCAAACGACGAGCCCATAGGCGGGATGACGAAGGGAGATCGCAGTGCCGTCGACCAGTCCGCGGCGGAAGTGCTGGGTGTTGCCTGTCACGATGTGGTCGGACGCACTCTGGTGGCTCTGGGTGCGAGCGGACCCGCCGAGCAAGTCTTCGCTTCGGCAGCGGACATTCCCGGTGCCGGCGTTCTGTGTGCCATCCCAGCTCTGGTCGCCAATGGCCTGTTCCATTGCATCGACCGTCGTCTGGCACAGCCGCCCGGATACTACCCACTGCCCGTCCTCCTGCTGCTCTTCGCCTTCCTGGCGTTATCACGGGTGAAGTCGCTCGAGCGGGTGCGCTATCTGCCTCCCGGTGAATGGGGTCGGATGCTGGGCATGGATCGCATTCCTGAAGTGAAGACGCTACGGGAAAAGCTGGAAGCGCTGGCGCAACCAGAGGCCGTAGCGGCCTGGGCTGAAGACATGTCCGCCTTTTGGATGCGACTCGATGAGGATCTTGCTGGCGTGCTCTACGTCGATGGCCACATCCGCACCTATACCGGATACCAGACTGAATTGCCGCGGCGCTTCTCCTCGCGAGATCGCCTGTGCCTGCGCTCTCTCATGGATTACTGGGTCAACGACACCAATGGCGTGCCCTTCTTCGTGGTCACCGCCATGGGCAATGAGGGCATGATCCATTACCTGCGCACGACCATCATCCCCCGCCTCCTGCGCGACGTGCCTCGTCAACCGACCGACGCCGAATTGCTCGCCGATCCCGATCGGCATCGCTTCGTGGTGGTCTTTGATCGCGAAGGCTGGTCGCCGGCCTTCTTCGCCGAGTTATGGCGAAAGCACCGTATTGCGGTGCAGACGTACCGACGTGGTAGCTACGCCCCCTGGCCCGTGGAAGCCTTTGCCGAACAGGTCGTTCCGGTCGCACACGGCAACGTCACCCGTCTGCACCTGGCTGAGCAGGACCTCCACCATGCCGCCTGCGCCGCCACCGCCGAATTGCCGGCGGTTCGGCAGCGGGAGATCCGTCGCCTCTGCGACGATCGGGTGCATCAGACCGCCATCGTCACCACGGTCCGACAAGGAGATATGGCCAAAATCGCTGGTCATATGTTCGCCCGATGGGCACAGGAGAACTTCTTCAAGTATGCCGAGACTGAGTTCTCCATCGACCGCCTCGCCGGCTATGCCACGGCCGAGGCACCGGGCCATGAAACGATCAAGAATCCGGACTACGTCGTCCTCGACGCCAAACTCCGGAAGATCCGTGCGGACCTCGCCAAAACCCAGGCGCAGCGCGGGCGGCTCGTGCTCGACAGCAATGACGCATCGAGAGTAGCCGAACACCTTCTGCGCTGCCAGCAGCTCGATCAACGACTCGCCGAGCTTGCCGAGCAACGCATCGCTCTCCTTGATCAGCGGAAAAGGACCAAAAAACGCATCAAGCTCGCTGACATACCCGTCGATCAACGACCCCGCCTTATCGCCCCAGCACGCACGCAATTCCTCAACACCATTCGCATCACCAGCTATCGCGCCGAAACGGCTCTCGCCAATATGCTGCGCGACCACCTCTCGCGACCGGATGATATTCGAGTGCTCCTACAGGATCTGTTCACCCAGGATGCCGATCTCATCGTTGATCGAGAGGGGAAAACCCTGACCGTCAGCGTTCACCATTTCACCAACCCGCAGGCGTCGCGAGCCATCAACGCCATCCTTGAGGAACTCAACCATTCGGAGACGATTTATCCGGGAACCAACCTGATGCTACGCTACCAGTTGGTATCGGCTCCGACTCCCGCAGGTCAGGAGGTCTGAATTTCGGTCGACTCCGACCGCTCGCCAGCAGCATAGCGGGCATGAGCGCATCCCGGCGACCCGCGACCGCCAAGAATGCCGATGACGCGCGGGAGCCCCTCATCCAGCAGGTCGCGGTCGGCATCATCCTGCCCCTGCGCCATGCGGTCCTGCGCGCCGGCCTGCCGCTCGAGTCGGCCTGCTTCCCGGGCGACCAGCTGGCGAGCACCATCCACCTGGCCGCACGAGCCGGCGACCAGGTACTCGCCTGCGCCACCTACCTGGCGAGCCCCTATGACGGCGAGCCGGCCTACCAGCTGCGCGGCATGGCCACCGCTCCCGCCGTCCAGGGGACCGGCCTCGGGCGGCGTCTGCTCATCCATGCGGAGGGGCTCCTCGATGCGGCCATCGGCCTGCGCTGGTGCAATGCCCGGTTGACCGCCATCGGCTTCTATGCCCGCCTGGGCTGGACGGTGGCCTCGGACGTCTTCGACATCCCGACCGCAGGCCCGCACCGGCGCATGATCAGGCGGCTCGCTGCCCAGCCCACGCCGCAGCCGGACTCAGCGCCGGGGGGGATCGCTCCGCCGCGCTAGCGCTGATCGCGGTGGCCGCTGCGGGCGCCCGGAGTGCTGGGCGCTCCTGCGTGCGGCAGGGCGTCCCCATCCACGGCATCGAGATCGGCGATGCTGCGGATGATCGCCCCGCGCACGGCGGTGATGCGCTGATCGCCATGCTCCGGCCCAAGCTGCAGCACCACGGTGGTCGGCGAGACCTCGATCACCGTGGCGGCGAAGCCGAACTGGGTGAGCACGCGGTCGCCCGGCTCCACATCGATCAGCGCACCCTCGATCAGCCGCTGGGCGCGCGCTCGCTGATAGCCTTCGACCAGCATCACCGACACCAGCACGCTGGCCGCCAGGAAGACGCAGGCGAGCACCGCCCGCAGCAGCAGCACGGTCAGCGGATCATCGGGGTGGAACACGGTGATCGGGCATCCTGTGGTCGGTCCGATGGGCCCGGCCGCGCGTGCGGCCGGTGCGGTGGCAGGGCGAGATCGCCGTGGTGCCGGATGACGGCCTGCCCAGCGATGCCCTGCTGCACGCGTGGGCACCGGGGCACCGGGGCACCGGGGGCACATGAGCAGATTAGCACGCCTGATGCCAATCGAGCGGTGCCGTCTGGGCGTCTGGCTGCGGCTACCGCGGCCAGACGGTTTGCAGATTTCAAGGTGCGCGCGGCTGGCGCTTGCACACTTCAAGCTGACATCCGGCGCGGTCCCGCCAGCATGATCGGTGATTCCGGCCCCAACCGCATGGAGCACCGATGACCACCCCGCCAACCACCTTCACCATCCCGACCTACCGCCTGCGCGATGTCGGCGCGACCATCGAGGCCTATGACCAGCATTTCCATCGCAACGGCCATCGCCTCGACCTGGTGGTCATCGATGACTCGAGCACGGTCAACCAGCAGAAGTACTTCCCGCTCCTGGAGCGCACCCAGACGCACAATCCGCTCTACTATGTCGGACCGAAGGAGAAGGAGCACGTCCTCAGCCTGCTGTTCGCCCGCCTGCGCGATCGCAAGCTCGAACCCCTGGTGCGCAACCTCTTCCGCCCGAGCTATGGCGGCAACCGCAACTACACCCTGATGTACACCCTCGGCCAGCACCTCATCAGCGCCGACGACGACATGCGGCCAGAGGCGCTCATGGAGGACAGCCCGGAATCGCTGGACGATGGCGAGGTCTGCCGGGGCAAGCTGATCCGCTGCGATGCCCCGGGGTTCACCCGCAAGTCCTTCGACATCCTGACCGCCTTCCGCGATGTCCTCGGCCGGCAGGTGTGCGAGATCCCGGGCAACCATGTGCGCGGGGAGACGCTGCTGGATTCGGCCATGGATCTCGAGACCAACGTCTCGCGCGGTCAGGGGCGCACCAACTCCCTGCACCTGCGGCCGGGGACGGTGCATGACCGCGATGTCATCAAGATGGCGCAGACCTACCGCTCCGGCACCAATGACATCGATGCCCTGGACTTCGTCGACATGTTCCTCGACGACCCGCAGCAGATCAGCCTCGACGAGCTGCACGACTGGTACGTGCTGGTCAACTTCCGCCCGGTGGTCACCAAGCAGAACTGGCGCATGGACTGCGGTGTGGCCGCCTACGACAACCGCCAGGGATTGCCGCCCTTCTTCCCCACCCGCCTGCGCTTCGAGGACTACATCTACCGCCTGTGGATCCAGCAGGACGGCATCGCCTCGGCGCATGTCGACGCGGCGCAGAACCACACCAAGAACGCCTATATGCGCAACCCCCTGCCCGCCGAGGTGTTCAACGAGGAGGTCGCCAACCTGCTCAAGCGCAAGATCAAGGACACCGTCTCGCACCGCGATGCCCTCAGCATCATGTTCGACTACGAGGGCGAGGTCTCGCTCGCCGACACCGAATACATCCTCGACCGCATCACCGCGCTGCACCGCCGCGTGCTCGCCGCCATGGCCAGCGCGGGAGCCGAGCGCCAGCGCTCGCTGGCGGCCTTCGCCGCCAGCCTGGAGCGCTCGTTCTACGGCTTCGAACCGGACTTCTTCCAGTAGAACCTCATCCGCATCACCGACGATGTCATCAGCCAGTTCAAGGGCTCGCTGGAGATCTGGCCGACCCTGATCGAGATCTGCTACCTGCGCACCCACGTCGCCGGCCTGCCGCGCCAGCGCGTGCGCAACCAGGCCAAGGAGGCGTCCTAGCCCTGCTCCCGGCCGCCTGACGGGCACGGCCCCGGGCCATGTGCCGCCGCGCTCGCCGATCGACTCAGATCGACGAGCGGCAGCGCGGCGCGCCGCAGCGGCAGGCCATGCCGCCGTGGTGCTGGGTTTCGCCGTAATTGACCGTCAGTTCGCTGCCGGCGGCGATCGCAGCGCGGCTGTAGACTTCGACGGTGCGGCGGATGATGCGCAGGTAGCAGTTCGGCTGGCAATGGTGGTTCAGGTGGCGGAAGGCATTGCCGCGGGTGCAATCCAGCGCCCAGCGCCGCGACAGCTCCACCAGCTGGATGACCGCCCGCCGCTGATGGTCCCGGCGCGCCGCCGGCAGCCGGAGCACGGTGCCGGTGAGGATGCCGAGCTTCTGCCGCCGGGCGATGGCCTGGATGGTGAACACCCCGGTACCATGGATGCGGCTGGGCCGCAGCGAGAGCCCGGCCACCGGCGCAGCATCCGCCACCCCGGCCGCGGCCTGCCGCCGCTGGCGTCGGCGCGCTGCTGATGCCGGCCGGCTCGGCGCACACGCCAGCAGGGTGGCGGCCTGGGGGCGCGTGGTCCGGGAATGCATGGCCATATCCATGTCCTTGCCGGTGACGGCGTTGGGCGATTGCGGTCGCAGGGCAGCGGAGAGGCGGGGGCGCTGGGCCGCCCCGGGGTCACGCGCCATCATTCACCACCACCCCGGATGGGAAGCGCGCACCGGACGTGGGTCGCCGGCCGCAGCACCGTCATGAATGCAGGATGCCCCGCAGCATCGGCTTGCGCAGATCCCGTGCGCACCCCGGCGGGCCGCGCCTGCGGCCGAGCGGGGCCGCGGATGACCACCATGGGCGCAGCGTCGCGGGCTGGTGGCGCTGCAAGCCCCTGGGACACGAGATGATGGTATGTTTATATAAGGATCTTCTTGTATTTTTATCCTCTTTGTGGTAGGGTCACCAAATCGACCATGGTCCATCCCGACGCACGTTCATTCGCCATCGTTGCCGCCGCCCACATCGAGGTGATCTCGGGGCGGCTGCGCTCGCTCACCCTCCAGCCATACCTGCTCGACGAGGCGGCGATCGCCGACAGCTGCTGGACCATGACCGCCATCGCCGAGCAGGCGGGCGCCCTCGGCCTGACCCGCATCCACTGCCTGGCGGCTGCGATCGTCCAGCTGCTGGGAGCGTGTCGCCACGTGCGCGTGCACCACCAGGGCTGCCCCTGGCAGACGGCGCTCAGCGCGGTGCGGCGGCTTGGGGCGCTGGTGCGCTGCCATGCCATCGGCCAGAGCTTCCCTGGCAACGATGACGCTGTGCTGGGGGAGCTGCTGCCGTGGATCACTCGCGCCGGCACCCTGGATCACCACCCCGGCCCGGCAGCACCCGCGGCCCGGTCCGGAATCGAGGTGCCGCCATGAAGCCGCAGAGCGAACTGGCAAGCGGCGTGTTCGAACGCCTCCAGGAGCTGCCCGCGCTGCCCGCGCTGGTGCAGCAGCTCCACCGGCTCGTCGGCGGCGGGCCTGCCGCGCACGCCGAGCTGATGGCGATTGCGGGCCAGGATGCCGCCCTTCCCGCCAGGATGCTGCGCCTGATCAATGGCGCGGCGCCCAAGCCGCCCTTCGCCATCACCTCGCTGGACCAGGCGCTGATCCTGCTCGGACCAGCGGGCCTGGAGTGCCTGGCGCTGCCGCTCGCCCTGATCGCGCTGCTCCCGGGCCGCAGCGCACCATTCAACATGTCCTACTTCTGGTTCCACAGCGCCGTTGCCGCAGGCGTCAACCGTGAGATCGCCCGGCGCTTCTGGCGCGGCGAGCCGGAGACCGCCTATCTCGTCGGCCTGCTGCAGGACCTCGGAACCGCCCTGCTGCTGGCGCTCGCACCGGCAGCCTTCGGCGAGGTGATCGCCACCGCCAGCCGGGAGCGCACCAGCTTCCATGCTGCTGCGCTCACCATCCTCGGGCTGTCGGAGTGCGAACTCGCTGCCGAGGCCTGCAGCCGCTGGGGCCTGGATTCCGCGGTGGGCGATGCCATTCGCCACCAGCACGCGCCGGAGCTCGCCAGCGACCCGGCCCTGGCTGCCTGCTGCGGCCTCACCTCCCACCTATGCGCGCTGCATAAGATCAAGGCGGCTGGCAGCTTCGACAGCGCGGCGCTCGACCGGGGCATCATCCGGCAGCTGCGCCTCGAGGGCGCGTCCCTGCGCCGGCTGATGGCGATCATCCCGCAGCAGATCGCCCAGGGCAAGCTCATCATCGCGGTCGCCAGATGAGAAACCACGCAGGAATCCGCACTTTGGACGGCATGGGCAAGTCGCCCTTGACAACCATCAATTTAGAGATGTACACCTCCATGTCCAATTTAACCCACGGCGGCGATAGACATGCATGAACAGGGCGGTGATCGCGGCGGACGGAGCGGATGCGGTGCGCCCAGGCCCTGCGGCAGGCTGTCCGGACCGACCCGCCGTCCCGCGTGCACGCACCCCCGCCCGGCCGCACATCGTCCTGCGACTGCAACCGGAGCGGACGCCGGCGCGGTGATCGGCGAGGCGCAGGGCCACCTGGCACGCGCCGAGGCGCTGCTGCAGGCGCTGTCACCGGCCCCCTACGCGGTGCATGCCGCCGCCCTGCAGGCGTGCTACCGCGCCGTCCACGCGGTCACCGGGCTCGCCGGCTTCTGCGCCTTAGAGCGCGTCCGCCTGCTGGCGCTCGAGGTCGAACGCGTGCTCGAGGGCATGCGCATACAGCGCCTCGACAGCGCCCCTGCGCGCATCGCCGCCATGCGCGCGGCCATCGCCCGCATCGCCAGCGTGCTGGGCGGAAAGCTGCAAGACGGCGGGCAGGCGGAAGTTGACGCGGCGATCATCGGCGCTCTGCACGCCTGGGCGAAGGCCGATGGCAGGGCCGAGCCGGCGATATGCCGAGCACTGCCGCCGGCGATCGCACGCATGCTCGCCATCGGCTCCCAGATCACCACCGGCCCGCCCGCACCACCCTCATCCCCCCTGCAGGCCAGCCATGCCCGATGACCTGATCCTGGAATTCATCGCCGAGGCATCGGAGCACCTCACGCGCGCGGAGGAGATCCTGCTGGTCTTCAGCCGGCAACCCGAGCAGGCGGATGCCGAGGCCATCAATGCCTGCTTCCGCGCCGTCCATACCATCAAGGGCTGCTCCGGCTTCCTCGACCTCCTGCGCATCCAGCGCCTCGCCCATGCCGGCGAGCAGACCCTGGACGCCCTGCGCACCCATGACCTCGAGGCGAGCACCGCCGCCTTCGACGCCCTGCTCGCGGTGATCGCCCGCCTGCGCCAGCAGATCGCCCAGCTCAACGGCCCGGGCACGCAGCTGCCGGACGACGATGACGATTGCATGCAGCTGCTCGAGGCGGCGCGCCAGGCGCGCCCGCTGCAGGCGCCCGAGGCCACCGCCACCTCGACAGCCTCCCCCCCTACCCCCGAGGAAGCGATCACCGCCGCGCTCTCCGGGCTGATCGCCGCAGGTCCCGATGACGAACCCGGCATCGCCCAGGCCTTGGATCAGCTGGCGCAGGCAATGCTCAGCGGACCCTGGCATGCGCAGGCGCGCGCGGTGATGACGCGCATGCGCCAGAGCAGCACCGGCTTGGCTGGCAGGGATGCCCCCGATCGCTTCCTGGCGCTGCTCAAGCAGATCGAGGAGCTCGAGGCCCTCCAGCGCCCGCAGGCGGACGCTGGAGCGCAACCAGGCGCCGCCTCCGCCAGCCGATCGCCCGCAGTGGCGGGCGAGTTCGCCAACGAGGCGACGGAGCTGCTCGCCGGCGTCGAGGCCTTGGTGATCGGCCGCTCACGCTTCACGCCCGAGCAGATCAACAGCATCTTCCGCGCCTTCCACACCATCAAGGGCATGGCCGCCTATCTCGACCATCCTGCGATCGAGCATGCTGCGCATGGCGTCGAGACGCACATCCAGGCGGTGCGCGATGGCAGCATGCCGGCGGATGATGTCTTCATCCTGCAGGTGCTGCGCGGTGTCGACGCGCTGCGCGCCCTGACCGCGTCCAGCGGCCCGGCAGCCGGCCCCGCGCCGGCGCCAGCAGCGGCGCCGGCCGAGTGCGCCATTGGGGGAGCGCCAGCGGCCGGCGAGCGCATCGGCGATGTGCTGGTCGGCCTGGGCGTGCCGCGCACCGCCATCGAGCACACCGCTGCTTCGCTCAAGCCCGGGGAGCGCATCGGCGACCGGCTGGTCGCCGATGGCACCGCGAGCCGCCAGCAGGTCGAGCAGGCGGCGGTGCTCCAGCATGCGGGCAAGACCGCCGAAGCCTTCTCACGGGTCGCCACCGCCAAGCTCGAGGAGCTGATGGACCAGGTGGGCGAACTGCTGATCGCCCAGGCGATGGTCCAGCACCATCCCGAGCTGGAGCCCCAGTCGACCCTCGGCCAGGCGGTCGGCCGGCAGGGGCGGATACTGCGCCAGCTGCAGCTGCTGTCGCTGAGCCTGCGCATGGTGCCGATGCGCGGCACCTTCCAGAAGATGGCGCGCGTGGCCTACGATACCGCCAAGAAGCTGGGCAAGCAGATCAGCTTCGTGCTCGGCGGCGAGGATACCGAGATCGACCGCACCCTCGCCGAGGCGCTCGGCGATCCGCTGATGCACATGGTGCGCAACGGCATCGACCACGGCATCGAGAAGCCGGAGGCCCGCATCGCCCGCGGCAAGCCGCCCGGCGGCACCGTCCGCCTGGAGGCCTTCCAGGCCGGCGACAATGTGGTCATCCGCCTGCAGGACGACGGTGCCGGGATGGACCCGGCGCGCCTGCGCGCCAAGGCGATCGAGAAGGGCCTTATCGATGCCAGCGCGCCCATGGATGAGCAGGCCTGCTTCCAGATCGTCTTCCTGCCCGGCTTCTCCACCGCCGCGGCAGTGACCGATGTCAGCGGCCGGGGGGTCGGCATGGACGTGGTGCGCCGGCAGGTCGAGAAGGCCAATGGCACGGTGCATATCGCCTCGACCGTCGGCGTCGGCACGACCTTCACCATCCGCCTGCCGATGACCACCGCGATCCTCGACGCGATGCTGCTGAAGGTCGGCGCCGAACGCCTGCTGATGCCGATCAGCGGTATCATCGAGATGCTGCGGCCGCGCCCCGGCCAGGTGGGCACGCTGCTCGAGAGCGGCCGCATGATCCGCCACCGCGACCGCATCCTGCCGCTGGTGCGGCTGGGCGAGGTGCTCGGCGTGCCTGACGGCGAGAGCGATCCGGAGAAGTCGATCCTGGTGGTGGTCGAGAACCGCGGCGCGGATTTCGCCGTCCAGGTCGACACCATCCTCGGCCAGCGCCAGGTGGTGATCAAGCCGTTCGAACCGTCGATCACCCACCATCCGGCCACCAGCGGCACCACCATCCTCGGCGATGGGCGCGTGGCGCTCATCCTCAATCCCGCCGCCCTGGTCCGCCAGAACGCCTGCGCGGCCGGCGCCTGACCATCCTCCTCCCTCCATCTCCAGCACCTCCAGCACGCCCTGCGCCACCAAGGATCCTCCCATGAAACTCGGCACCAAGATCCTCACCTCGGCGGCGCTCGCCGTGCTGATCGCCACCATCGGCAGCATCATCGTCACCTACATGATCCTGCGCGAGAAGCAGATCAAGCAGACCCATGATGTGATGGAGTCGATGATCCGGCAGGCCGAGACGGTGCGCGAGAACTTCGACCGCCTGCACACCGCCGGCGCCTTCGACATCGCCAAGATGACCGCCGACCTCAAGGGCAAGTCGCTGCGCAAGACCGATCTCTACCAGACCATCCCGGTGGTGGCCGCCTGGCAGTCGATCGCGCCGGTGGCCGAATCCTCGCACTTCACCTTCCAGACCCCGAGCGCACCGCGCATCAAGGCGCGCAACAGCGACAACGAGTACCGCGAGGCCTTCAAGCCGGCCTTCGACGCCTTCGCCAAGGGCGAGCCGGACTACTTCTCGGCCGACGACGGCGCCATCATCTACGCCCGGCCGGTGAAGCTCACCGAGAGCTGCCTGACCTGCCACGGCGACCCCGCGAACAGCCCAAGCAAGAACGGCCTGGATATCGCCGGGCTGCCGATGGAGAACATGAAGGTCGGCGACCTCAAGGGCGCCTTCGTGCTGACCAAGCCGATCGACTACGGCGAGGCCAACGCCGCCGCCCTGCGCGTCACCCTGGTCGGCCTGACCATCCTCGCCGGCGTGCTGGCCGGCTTCTTCGTCATCTCGCGCGGCATCACCCGTGCGCTGCTGCGCGCGGTCACCGACCTGGCGGCCTGCTCGAACGAGACCGCCAGCGCCGCCAACCAGGTGGCCGGCGGCGCCCAGTCGCTCGCCGACGGCACGTCGCGCACCGCCGCCGCCCTGGAGGAGACCAGCGCCAGCCTGGAGCAGATGGGCTCGATGGTGAAGCAGACCGCGGCGAGCTCGAGCTCGGCCGCCACCCTGGCGAGCGAGGGACGCCAGGCCGGCGAGCGCGGCTCGCAGGCGATGGGCGAGCTCGGCAAGGCCATCCAGGACATCAAGGCCAACGCCGACCAGACCGCCAAGATCGTCAAGACCATCGATGAGATCGCCTTCCAGACCAACCTCCTGGCGCTCAACGCCGCGGTCGAGGCCGCGCGTGCCGGCGATGCCGGCAAGGGCTTCGCCGTGGTCGCCGAGGAGGTGCGCAACCTCGCCCAGCGCGCCAGCGAGGCGGCGCGCAATACCGCGACCCTGATCGAGAGCTCGGTCAAGGCCGCCGACAACGGCGTGACGCTGGCGCGCCACGTCAACGACATCGTCGGCCAGGGCACCGCCTCCAGCCGCAAGATCAACGATCTGGTGGCCGAGATCGCCGCCTCGGCGAAGGAGGTCGCCCAGGGCATCGAGCAGGTGGCCAAGGCGGTGCGCGAGATGGACCAAGTCACCCAGTCGAACGCCGCCGCGGCGGAGGAGAACAGCGCGGTGGGCGAGGAGCTCTCGGCCCAGAGCCAGACCCTCAATGGCCTGGTGGTCGGGCTCGATGTCATGGTGCGCGGCGCCGAGGCGGTGATGCGCAAGGACCAGGCCGCGCCGGCCGCGGCACGTACGGCGGCGCCGCGCGCCCCGGTCGCTCCAGGGGCGACTGCGGCGACCCGCACCCCAGGCCGGACGACCGCGGCGTCCACGACCAAGGCCACCGCCGCGCAGGCGGCGCGCGCGGCCATCCCGTTCGATGACGACGGCGCCGGCGATGCCCTCACGCTCGGGAAGTTCTAGGACGCCTGCGGCCATGAACGACCCCATCGCGCGCATCATGAGCATGGCCTACGAGGTCGCCGGCATCAGCCTGAGCGAGGCCAAGCGCTCGATGGTCGAAGGCCGGCTGGGCACGCGGCTGCGGCAGCTGGGGTGCAGCCTGCCGGAATATGTCGAGCTAGTCGAGCGCGATGCCGCCGAGAAGACCACGCTGATCGACCTGCTGACCACCAACCACACCGCCTGGCGTCGCGAACCGGACCACTTCGCCGACCTGGAGGCCCGCGTGCTGCCGGCCATCGCCAAAGCCCAGAGCCACGCCGCACGGCCACGCCTGCGCATCTGGTGCGCCGCCGCGGCGACCGGGGAGGAGCCGTGGACCATCGCCTTGAGCCTGGTGCGGGCGCTGCCGGAGATCGGACGCTGGGACGCCGCCCTGCTGGCTACCGACATCTCCACCCGGGCGCTGACGCGTGCGCGCGCAGGGTGCTATGACGAGGCGCGCATCGCTTCGCTCTCAGTGCACGACCGCGCGGCGGCGCTCATCCCCGCGCCAGCCACCACGTCCCAGGGGCAGTTCAGCGTCAGGCCGGAGCTGCGCGCGCTGGTGCATTTCGCCCGCCTGAACCTGATGGAGCCCTGGCCGATGCGCGGGCCCTTCGACTGCATCTTCTGCCGCAATGTCATGATCTACTTCGATCAGGCGACGCAGCAGAACCTGGTGACGCGCATGGCCGCATTGCTCAGTCCGGGAGGCACCCTCTATGTCGGCCATTCCGAAAGCCTGTCGGCCATCACCCATCCCCTGCGCACCATCGGACCGGCGACCTATGCCTCCTGACGCCACCCTCGATGCCGGACGCGTGGTGCTGGGGATCGGCGGGCTCCATGCCTGCCGCGCCGACCACGGCATCCTGATCACCCATGCGCTGGGCAGCTGCCTGGGCATCACCGCCTACGATGCCCGCGCCAAGGTCGGGGCGATGCTGCATGCGCAGCTGCCGCTGGCGCAATTGAACCCCGACCTGGCGCGGGACAACCCCGCGCGCTTCGTCGATCTCGGCATCCCGCTGCTGGTCCAGGCGGCCATCGATCGCGGCGCCGACCGCCGCCAGCTCAAGCTCGTGGTCGCCGGGGGGGCGATGATGATCGTCACCACCAACCCGCTGTTCAACATCTCCTCGCGCAATCTCACCGTCATGCGCAAGGTGCTCTGGCAGCAGGGCTGCCTGCTGGCCGGCGAGGACACCGGCGGCACCCAGCCGCGCACCATGACCCTCAAGCTCGACACCGGCGAGACGCTGATCGACTCCCAGGGCCGCCGCCTCACCTTCTAAGGATCGCTATGTATGGCCTTCTCCATCCTGGTCGTCGACGACAATCGCCTGATGCGCGGCATGGTGGCGCGCTCGGTCACCCTCTCCGGCCTGCCGGTCTCCTCGCTGCACGAAGCAGGCGACGGGGAGCAGGCCCTGGCGCTGCTGCGCAGACAGTGGGTCGATCTGGTGCTGCTCGACATCAACATGCCGGTGATGGATGGCGAAACCTTCCTCGGCCAGGTGCGCGCCGACGCGCGCCTGCGCGCGACCCTGGTGGTGGTGGTGTCGACCGAGTCCTCGCAGCCGCGCATCGCGCGCCTCAAGGCGCTGGGCGCCGGCTTCATCCACAAGCCATTCACCCCCGAATCGCTGGTCAAGGCGGTGCAGGACCTGATGGCGATCGGCTCAGGAGGCGCGCCATGAGCGATGATGACTGCCTGATGGCGATCGCCGGGGTGTGCGAGCACCTCGCCTTCCTGATTCCCAGCGGTGATGAGGGCGCCGCCCCCGAGGCGTGGTCGATCCAGACCCAGGTCCGCTGGTGCGGTCCCGATGGCAGCCGCGGACGCATCGTCGTTGCCCTCGACCAGGGCGCCGCGGTGGCCACCGCCGCCAACCTCCTCGGCCTGCCGCCCGGCCAGGCCCCCGGCGAGCAGGATGTCCGCGATGCCTGCAGCGAGCTGAGCAATGTCATCGCCGGCAACCTGCTGCCGGTCCTCTATGGCCAGGACCACGAATTCCACCTCTGCCCGCCGGAAGAGGTGGCGCCCGCGCGCCTGAGCGGGCGCACGGTGCTCTGCCTCGCCCTGCTCGACGGAACGCTCGGCGTCGCCATCCAGGGCGATGCCGACAACTCGCGCATCCTCAAGGCCGTGCGCCTGCCGACCGGATCGGCGCCATGATCACCGTCCTGGTCGTCGACGACAGCGCCACCGTGCGCCGGGTCATCACCGAAGGCCTCAACCGCACCAAGGACATCCGCGTGGTCGGAGCCGCCCCCGATCCCTATGTCGCGCGGGAATCGATCATGGCCCTGGCCCCGGATGTCATCACCCTGGACGTCGAGATGCCTCGCATGGATGGCATCAGCTTCCTGGCCAAGCTGATGCAGTACCGGCCGCAGGCGGTGGTGGTGATCTCCAGCCTGACCCCGGCCGGCAGCCAGGAGGCGATGCGCGCCTACCGGCTCGGCGCCGCCGAGGTCCTGTGCAAACCCGGATCGGCCTATGATGTGGCGGACGCGGTGCCGCGCCTGGCGCGGGCGATCCGCGCCGCCGCCGCCGCGCGCATCCGCGCCCCGCGTTCGTCGAGCCTGCCGGAGATTGCCAAGACACCGCTGCGCACGCAGGCGCTCAGCAGGACCTCCGATCAGGTCCTCGCCCTGGGCGCCTCCACCGGTGGCACCGAGGCGCTGCGCGAGCTGCTCGCCGGCCTGCCGGGGGATTCCCCCGGGACGATCATTGTGCAGCACATGCCGCCGCTGTTCACCGCCTCCTTCGCCCAGAGCCTGGATCGCACCAGCCGCCTGCATGTGAGCGAGGCGCATGGCGGAGAGCCGCTCCTGCCCGGGCTCGCCTACGTCGCCCCCGGCGGCCATCATCTTGCAGTGGTGCGCACCGGCGCCCACTACCAGGTCGAGCTGCGCGATGGCCCCGAGATCCACTTCCAGCGGCCGGCGGTCGACATCGCTTTCCTCAGCGCCGCCAAGGCTGCGGGCGCCAATGCCGTGGGCGTGCTGCTGACCGGCATGGGCCAGGATGGCGCCGCCGGGCTCAAGGCGATGCGCGACGCCGGGGCGCACACCATCGCCCAGGATGAAGCCAGCTGCGTGGTCTTCGGCATGCCCAAGGCGGCGATCGACTGCGGCGCCGCCTGCGAAGTCGCCGGCCTGGCTGCCATGCCGGAGCGCATCGCCGCCGCATTCCGACGCCGCCTCACCCATCATCTGGCCACGGAGCCGTCATGACCACCCTGGACACGGCCACTGCCATCCCATCCACTGCCTCCGTCACGGCCAGGTCAGCGAAAGAACCCATGCCTCAGAGCCTCGCTCTCGCGCTCGCCATCCTGGATTCCGTCGTGCCCGAGATCGCGGTCCTGGATGGCGATGGGGTGATCATCGCCGTCAATGCCTCGTGGCGGCGCTTCGCCGCCGAGAACCGCGCCTCCGCGCCAGGCTCCCCCCGCTCCACCGACATCGGCTCGAACTACCTCGAGGTCTGCCGCACGCGCTTGGACTGCGCCGATGACGATGGCCAGGCTGAGCGCATCGGCACCGGCATCCGCTCGGTGCTCGATGGCAGCTCGCCGCGCTACAGCTGCGAATACCCCTGCCACGCCCCGCAGCAGCAGCGCTGGTTCAGCATGGTGGTGACGCCGCTGAAGGCCGACGGACTGGGGGTGGTGATCACCCATACCGACATCACCGACCGCGTCTTCGCCGAACGCGCGGTGCAGCAGGCCAAGGATGCCCTCGCCTTCAAGGAGGAGCAGCTCAGCCAGGCCATGCGCGGCTCGGGTGTCGGCATGTGGGACCACTCGATCGCCACCGGCAATGTCGATTTCAGCGATACCTGGATGTGGACTTTCGCACTTTTTGACCACCTCTGAGTTCACCTAGCCGGCAGTCCGAAAATGGATTGCCGGTTGATTTTTGGTCTCCATTCTGTTATTATATATGATAACAGATGATAACCCAAAGGAGC